>FWWL01001168.1_pt1 | contig 65008 bp, 66 predicted proteins | sample 2228331 | NCBI WGS metagenome assembly FWWL01 (sample SAMEA103939775, study PRJEB20133) | metagenome
ATCGGGGTTGCGCAGGTGCAAGGTTCAGCGCTCGATTGGGATTATGTCTTCCGATGGGGAAGCGTCCTGGGGGTAGGCGACCTCGTAGAGCAAGTGAAGAACGCCGTCAAGGGGTGATCGCGGCTCAGCCAAAGGTGGCCCACTCCCAAGTCTCGGATGGCCCGCTGCGGGTTTGGGTGAGGCCCTTCTCTTTGAGCTCCCACGTCGACGCACGGGGTGGTCGCCCTTGAATCCAACACACTTGGCACGCTTGCCGCACTTCTTGCCCGATCCCCAAAACTTTGCTGCGCAAAGTACCGCCGAACCACGGCCCGTTTATACTTCGGGTAGACATGGATGCCCAGGGTGTGCACATCGAGCTCGTGCGCGATACCCACGGTTACCGCGCGTGCGAGCGCATCCAGCGCGAGGTGTGGGGGTTCGCGGAAACGGCTGTGGTGCCTGATCACCTCATCCACATGCTTGTTCACGCCGGCGGGTTCCTCATCGGCGCGTTCGATGGCGTGGGCCCGGGGAGGGAAATGGTGGGCTATGCCCTCTCCACCCCCGGGCTTTGGGAGGGCAAGAAACTCCGGCACCACTCCCTTATGACCGCTGTGCTCCCCGCCTGGCAGGACAAGGGCGTGGGTTACCTCCTCAAATGCGCCCAACGGGACTTCGTGCTCCAACAGGGCATTGACCTCATCACCTGGACGTTCGATCCCCTGGAGTCGCGCAACGCCCACTTCAACCTGAACAAGCTGGGCGGCGTGGTGGCCCACTACCTCCCCAACTTCTTTGGGGAGTTACGGGACGTGCGCAACCGGGGTGTGCCCACGGACCGCTTCCTCGTGCAATGGCACCTCAGCTCTCCCCGTGTGCGCAGCCGGCTGGCAGGCGGGGAAAGTCCTGCCATTCCGTTGTCGCAGATGGACACCATCAACCGCACCCAGAAGCTCCCTTCGGGTCTGCGCGCGCCGGCGGGCTTCCAGTTGGGGTTGACGGTGCCTTATTTGCTGTTCGAGATCCCCGCGGACTTTCAAGCCCTGCGCAAAGCGGATATGGAACTGGCCCGCCAGTGGCGGATGGAGTCCCGTCCGGCCTTGAGCTCGTACATCGAAGAGGGTTACGTGGTGACCGGGCTTTTCCGCCAAGGGGACCGCAGCTTCCTCGTGCTGGAGAAAACGCCGCTGGAGGCGGTGTTGGAGCGACCGTAATGCGCGTGGAACACGTGGGCCTTTACGTTGTGGAGATGCCCCTGGTGGCCCCGTTTGTGACCAGTTTCGGCGAGGAGCGGGTGCGGCGGGCTCTCGTGGTGTGCGTGCGCAGCAATGGGCTGGAGGGTTGGGGGGAGTGCGTGGCTGGGTCGGGGCCATGGTACTCGGGGGAAACCGTGGAGACGGCGCGGCACGTGATCGCCGACTTTGCCCTTCCCTTGCTGCGCGGCCGCATGCTGACCCACCCCCGCGACCTGGCCCAAGCTTTGCGCCCCATCCGCGGCCATCCCATGGCCAAGGCCGCCTTGGAAGCGGCGGTGTGGGACCTATGGGGGAAAATGCAGCACAAGTCGCTGGGGGAGCTTTTGGGGGCGGTGCGCGACCGCGTGCCCGCCGGCGTAAGCGTCGGGATTCAAAAGGACGTCCCCACGCTTGTGGAGGTGGTGCAGGCGTTTGTGGAGCAGGGCTACCAGCGGGTGAAGCTCAAAATCAAACCGGGTTGGGATATCGAACCGGTGGAGGCTGTGCGCAACCAATTCCCCGATCTTCCCCTTTCGGTGGACGCCAACGCCGCCTACACACTTGCCGACGCCGCCCACCTCAAAAAGCTCGATGCGTTTGGGCTGCTTATGGTGGAGCAGCCGTTCCACTACGACGACCTGGTGGGCCACGCCCGCCTGGCCCGCGAACTGCACACGCCCCTCTGCCTGGATGAGTCCATCTTTTCTCCGGATCGGGCGTGGGAGGCGTTGGAACTGGGCGCTTGTCGCATCATCAACGTCAAGCAGGGCCGCGTGGGCGGGTTGACCGCCGCGTTGGAAATTCACGAACTGGCCCATGCGCGGGGCGTTCCCTTGTGGTGCGGGGGCATGCTGGAGACGGGGATCGGCCGGGCCGTCAACGTGGCCCTGGCTGCCCTCCCCGGCTTCACCCTTCCCCACGACATTTCCGCCACCGAGCGCTACTACCGCGAGGATATCGCGCATCCCCCGTTCAAATTGGAGAACGGGCACATCCGCGTGCCCACGGGCCCGGGGCTGGGCGTGGAGGTGGACTTGGCTCGGCTGGTCCGCTTTTCCGTGGCCAGCTGGACGTATCGCATGTAGGAGGGCAGCGATGAGGAAAGTGGAGTTGGCCAGGCTGATCGACCACACGGTGCTGGGCCCCGAGGCGGGGAAGGCGGCTGTGGAGCAGGTGTGTGAAGAGGCGATCCAGCACAAGTTCTATGCGGTATGCGTCCCCCCGCCGTACGTGGCCCTGGCCAAGAGCATCCTCCGTGACAAGGGCGTCTTGGTGGGCACCACCATTGGGTTCCCCCATGGCCAGCACAAGCCGGAGGTCAAGGCCGCGGAGGCCAAGGCCGCGGTGGACGATGGAGCCGACGAGGTGGACATGGTGGTGCACGTGGCGGCCCTTAAAGAAGGGGACTACGGGGCGGTGCTGGCGGACATCCGCGCGGTGAAGGAGGCGCTCAGCAAAGCCCCGCGCAAGGTGGTGCTCAAGGTCATTTTGGAGTGCGCGTTGCTGACCGACGAGCAGAAGGTGGCGGGGGCCATTTTGGCCAAGGCCGCCGGCGCCGACTTCGTCAAGACCTCCACAGGATTTGCCAGCGGAGGGGCCACGGTGGAAGACGTGGCCTTGCTGCGCCGAGCCGTGGGGCCCACGATGGGGGTGAAGGCCTCGGGCGGCATCCGCGACTACGCCACGGCCGTGAAGATGGTGGAGGCGGGGGCCAACCGCCTCGGCGCCTCCAAAAGCGTGCACATCATCGCCGGCGCCCCGGAATAGACCGTGGCCGAGCTCGCCCGCGCCCAAGGCCTTGTCCTCCACACGCACAAGTACGCGGAGACCGACGTCATTGCCGCCCTGCTGAGTCGGGAGCGGGGCCGGCTGGACGTGCTCGCCAAGGGAGCCCGCAGGTTGGAGCGCACCTCCGGCGCAGCCCTGGACGCTTTGAACGTGGTGGACGTGGTGTACTACCGCCGCCGCGGCGGCCTGCACCTCCTCAAAGAGGCCGCGTTGGTGCGCACCTTTCCCCGCGTGCGCGAGGACTGGGACAGGTTTTCGGTGGCGTTGGGCGCGTTGGAATGGCCGCTCGCCCTCCTGCCCAGGGAAGCGCCCGAGCCCAGGGTTTACTCGGCCACCCTGGGATTTCTGGCTGCTTTGGAGCGGGGCGGACCGCCCCGCGTGCTGCGCTTGGCTTATGCCCTGCGGGTGCTGGAGGCCTTGGGCCATGGTCCAAGCCTGGTCCGGTGCGCAAGCTGCGGCAAGAAACAGGAACTGACGTGGGTGGCGGAGCGCGGGGGGGCGTTGTGCCGGGGCTGCGGCGGGGTGGGGGAGCCGTGGCCGCTGGACCTTGCCTATTCCCTGGAGGCGTTGCGGCGCTTGCCGTGGACCGCGGCCGGCCGCCTGCGCCTGAAAGAGGATCAGCTCACCTTGGCGGAAAAGCTCCTCGCCGAGTTTCGCGCCGTGCAGGTGGGGCGTTAGCGTCCCCACGAAATCCCCGCTAAAGTTGGGACGTGCGCTGTCGCATCGTGACGTGCGAGCGGGAGGTTTTCGCAGGGGAGGCCCAAGCGGTGTACGCCCAGAGCCCGGAGGGGTGGTTTGGGGTTTTGCCGGGCCACGCGCCGGCGGCGTTCGCCCTTACCGGCCCCGTGCGGGTCGTGACGGCCACAGGGGAAAAGCGCTTTTCAGTGGTGGGCGGGACGCTGGTGGTGGACCGCCAGGGCGTCACCGTGGTGGCTGAACGGCTCGCGCCGGAGGCGTAAAAGAAAAAGGGCCCGGGAAGCCCCGGGCCCTGAACTTTTGTGGCCGTTTCTACCGCGGCACGACGTTCTTGGCCTGAAGGCCCTTGGGCGTCTGCTCGACGTCAAATTCCACGATTTGACCCTCGCGCAGGCTCTTGAACCCCGGCATGTTGATGGCCGAAAAGTGCACAAACACGTCCGGGCCACCGTTTTGTTCGATGAAGCCGTAACCCTTGGACTCGTCGAACCACTTGACCTTGCCTGTAGCCATTGGTCGTTCCCCTCCTTTTGCTGCTGAACTTCGACCGACTCCATGCTGCCCGTCCTTCGCCCGTTGGGGAACTCCCAACAGCTACTGCGGTGCTGCATTTCGTACGGTCCTGCGCCGGGCAGTATATCCCCACGCCCAGGGAATGCAAGTCCTTGGACAGCGCACAGCTGGGGTGTACACTTTTCATCGCTGACCATGGAAGATCACGAAAAGGTCTTGCCCCTGGACGAGGCGGAGTCCGAAGAGGTGGACCTGTTGGCCATGTACCTCGCGGAGATCTCCCGCCTGCCCTTGTTGGGGGAGGAAGAAGAGCGGGAACTTGCGCGCCGCATGCGCCAAGGGGACGCCAAGGCCCGCGAGCGGCTCATCGTCAGCCACTTGCGCCTCGTGGCCGCGGAGGCCCGCCAGTACCGCGGCAGCGGGCTCGACCTCCTCGACCTCATCCAGGAAGGCAACCTGGGCCTCATCGAGGCGGTGGACCGGTTCGAACCGGACAAAGGGTCCCGCCTGTCCACGTACGCGTTGTTTTGGATCCGCAAGGCCATCGGTGAGGCCTTGGAGCGCCAGGCCCAGATGATCCGCCTTCCCGAGCACCTGTTCCGGGCCATTGTCCGCTTCCAGCGGCTGAAGGCGAGCTTTGGCGCCGAGGGCATCGAAGAGTGGGGGGAGGTGCTCACCGCGCCCGGCCTCACCTTGGAGCGCATCCGCCGGGTGGAGCGCACCGTCGGCGACGTGATGTCCTTGGACGTGCCGTTGGACGAAGAAGGCGAGGCGGAGACGCTGGAGGAGCTGGTGGCCGACGAGTCGATCCCCTTGCCCGAGCAGGCGGCCCTCCAGGAGCTGTTCCGCGAGGAGCTGCTGGACCTTCTCTCGTGCCTGCCTTCCCGCGAGGCGCAGATCCTGCGCTGGCGGTACGGACTGGAAGGCACGCGGCCGCAAAGCCTGGCCGAGGTGGCCACGGCCCTAGGTATTTCCCGCGAGCGCGTCCGGCAAATCGAAGAGCGGGCCCTCAAAAACCTCAAGGAAGCTTGGGGACGGGAAGCGTTGGAGTTCTACCGCCGCCTGATCACGGCCTACTGACCCACCATCCGCAAAAACTCCTCTTCGTTGAGGATCCTCAGCCCCAGCTTTTGGGCCTCCGTTAGCTTGGAGCCGGGGTCGGCGCCCACCACCACGTAGTCCACTTTCTTGGACACACCGGACGCCACCTTGCCCCCGCGGGCCTCCACCCGCCGGCGCGCTTCCTCCCGCGTCATGCGGCTTAAAGCGCCCGTGAACACAAAGGTTTTCCCGGCCAAGGGGCCGGCGGCCGCCCGCGCCTCTTGCGGCACCACGCCCAACGCCCGGAGCTCCTCCACCAGCCTGCGGTTTTCCGGGTTGCGGAAAAAGTCGGCCACGCTGGCTGCGATCTTGGGGCCAACGCCTGGAATCCCCTGCAGATCTTCATAACTCGCCTGAGCCAACTTCTCCAGCGTGCCCAAACGTTCGGCCAGGACCTGGGCCACCGTTTCCCCCACGTGCTGGATGCCCAACGCAAAGATGAGCCGGGCCAGGGGGATGGTTTTCGCGCGCTCGATCTGCTCCAGCAAGTTCTGCGCGGACTTTTCCCCCATGCGCTCGAGGGCCACCAGGTCCTCTTTCCTGAGCCGGTAAATGTCGGAAACCTTGCGCACCAAACCGGTGTCCACCAGCTTGTCGATCAGCTTCTCGCCCAGTCCTTGGATGTCCGCGGCCCGGCGGGAGGCGAAGTGGCGGATGGACTCCTTGATGCGGGCGGGGCAGGACAGGTTTTCGCAGCGGTGGGCCACCTCCCCTGCGGGCCGCACCACCGGTCCCCCGCACACCGGGCAGCGGGTGGGCATGCGGAACTCCCGTTCGGTGCCGGTGCGGCGCTCGGGGATGGGCTTGACCACCTCGGGGATCACCTCCCCGGCCCGGCGCACGATGACCCAATCTCCGATGCGCACGTCCTTGCGCCGCACCTCGTCTTCGTTGTGCAGCGTGGCCCGCGACACAGTGACGCCGGAGACCTCCACCGGCTCCAACATCGCCACCGGGGTTAAAACGCCGGTGCGTCCCACCTGGACAACGATGTCCACCACGCGGGTGGTGGCCTCCTCGGCCGGGAACTTGAAGGCGATGGCCCACCGCGGCGCGCGGGCCACCTCGCCCAAAATTTCCCGCTGGCGAAAATCGTTGACCTTGACCACCATGCCGTCGGATTCGTAGGGGAAGTGGTCCCGCTGGGCCAAAAGCTCGTTGTAGAACTCCACAACCTCTTCCAAGGTGTGGCACAGCTTCCATACGGGGTTGACGGGCAGTCCGAGCTGGCCCAAGATGGTGAGGAGCTCTTCCTGACTGCGGATTTCCAGGCCTTCCACGCGGCCCACGTGGTACGCGAAGAACTTGAGGGGCCGGCTGGCCGTAATGTTGGGATCGAGCTGCCGTAGGCTTCCGGCCGCGGCGTTGCGGGGGTTGGCAAACAGGGAAAGCCCCTCCCGTTCGCGCTCGCGGTTCAGGCGGACAAAGGCCTCCTTCTCCATGTACACCTCGCCCCGCACCTCCAACAACTTCGGCACCCGGCCGTTGAGCGGAAACAGCCGCAACGGGATTTGCTTGATGGTGCGCAGGTTGCGGGTCACATCCTCGCCGGTGTAGCCGTCGCCCCGGGTGGAGCCCACGGTGAACACCCCGTCTTCGTAGACCAGCTCCACAGACAGTCCATCGAGCTTGGGCTCGCACACGTAGGCCACCGGCTCACCGCCCAGCAGGCGCCGGACCCGCGCGTCCCACTCCCGCAGCTCTTCGGCGTTGAAACAGTTGTCCAACGAGAGCATGGGGATGGCATGGGGGACGGAGCGGAACTCCTCCGCGGGCGGGGCGCCCACGCGCTGGGTGGGCGAGTCCGGGGTGACCAGCTCGGGGTGCTGGGCCTCCAGCTCCTTGAGCTCGCGGAACAGCTTGTCGTATTCAGGGTCGGAAACCAGGGGCTGGTTGAGGACGTAATAATGGTAGTCGTACTTGCGGATCAGGGCCCGCAGTTCTTCCACGCGGCGTGCCACCTCCCCAGGAACGGCCATGGTGGCTTCTACTCCCCGTTTTTCCCCTTGGCGTTTTTCTCTTTTTCGCTGCGCTCGTAGGCCTCGATGATGGCCTTGACCAGCGGATGGCGCACCACGTCGCGGCGGTCGAGGTGGACAATGGCAATACCAGGGATCCCCGCCAAAATCTCCTGCACCTCCACCAAACCGGACGGCCGGCCCTCCAGGTCGATCTGGGTGATGTCGCCGGTGACCACCAACTTGGAGCCAAACCCCATGCGCGTGAGGAACATCTTCATCTGGGTGTGCGTGGTGTTCTGCGCCTCGTCGAGGATGACGAAGGCGTGGTTGAGGGTGCGGCCGCGCATGAACGCCAGCGGCGCAATCTCCACCCGCCCGGTCTGCATGTACTTGTCCAGCTCGGTGGCGGGGATCATGTCGTAGATGGCGTCGTAGAGGGGCCGCAGGTACGGGTTGACCTTTTGGAAGATGTCGCCGGGGAGGAAGCCCAGTTGTTCCCCGGCTTCCACCGCCGGCCGGGTGAGCACGATGCGCTTGACCAACCCCCGCTGGAGGTAGCTCAAGGCCATGGCCACCGCGAGGTACGTTTTGCCCGTCCCCGCCGGGCCGATGGCGAACACCACGTCGTTGTCGCGGATGGCCTGCACGTACTGCTTTTGCCCCGCGGTCTTGGGGCGAATGGCCTCCCCCCAGTGGGTCACCTGCACCACGTCGGTCAACAACCCGGCGAGGTCTTCCCCGTCGCGCACTTGGGCGATGAGGTAGCGCACCTCTTCCGGGCTGGGCACGTGGTTGCCCTGGGCCACCTCCACCAGCTTGGTGAACAGCCGCTCCAGCTGCTCCACCTCCTCGGCTTCGCCCTCGATCTGCACGGCGTTGCCACGGGCGACAATGTGCGCCTTGGAGAAGGCCTGGCCAATTAGACGCAAATTGCGGTTGTATTGGCCAAGGACGCCAACCGCCACGTCGTGGTTCACCAGCGAAATTTCACTCGTCTTTCTGGCGATGGACGATCACTCCTTTCGCGATATTTTCGTCCACCTCGATGAGGCGGACCGCCACAATTGTACCCCGCGGAGGCGCCGCCCCTGGTACGTGGACCTCGATGTAGTTTTCTGTGTGCCCGGTAAAACCACCGGCTTGGACCTCCTCCACCACCATATGGAGCACGTGGCCCACGAACTTTTGGCGCACGCGGGCGGACCCAACGCGGGCCCGTGCGGCGAGTTCCCGGGCCCGGTGCGCAACCACACGCGGTTCTAAGCGGTGGGGAAACTGGGCGGCGGGTGTGCCAGGTCGAGGCGAAAACCGGAATACGTGGACGTTGAGGGGCTCCAACTCTTCCAACAGCTCCACCGTGCGGCGGAAGGCGGCCTCGTCTTCCCCGGGAAAACCCACCAGCACGTCCGTGCCCAATGTGGCGTTGGGCACGGTTTGCAGGAACAAGCGGGCGCGGGTGCGGTAGAACTCCGCGGTGTACGGCCGGCCCATGCGGCGGAGCACCTCGTCGTCGCCCGACTGCAAGGGCATGTGGAGATAAGGACATAACCGCGGTTCTCGGGCAAAAAGCTCCACCAGTCCCTCGCTCACCCCCTCAGGGTTGAGCGACGAGAGGCGGAACCGCACGCCTTCCACGCCCAGGAGCTCGCGGAGCAGGTCGATGAGCGAGGGGCGCTGCGGAAGGTCCTCCCCGTATTGGGCCAGGTTCACGCCGACGACCACGATTTCCCTGTGCCCGCGTTGGGCAAGGCCTTGGGCCTCAGCACGGGCCGCTTCAGGGGGCTTGCTGCGCAACGGGCCGCGCACCTGCCACGTGCGGCAAAACGTGCAGCCCACCGTGCAGCCGTCTTGCACCTTGAGCAGGGCGCGGGCACGGGGAAACGGACCCACCACCCTTTCTGCGCTCAAATCGGGCCAGTCGGCCGAAGTGGGCGTCTCGCCCTGGAGGAAGCGGGCTAGGATTTCTGGAAGGTGGGCCTTGTCCTTGTTGCCCACCACAAGGTGCGCACCGGCACGCCGCAACCCCTCCCCCGAGCCATCGGCCCCGCAGCCCACGGCCACCACCCACGCCTGAGGATGTTCCCGCCGCAGCCGGGCGATCAGTTGCCGGGCCTTGCGGTCGGCCAACACCGTCACCGTGCAGGTGTTCACCACGTGGACCTCACCCTCGCCCGGCAGGTTTTGAAGGGCTTCCCGCAGGAATTGGGCCTCGTACTGGTTGACGCGGCAGCCCAGCGAGTGCACCACAACCTTCATGCGCTGTGACGCTCCACGGTGAAGCGGTACAGCCGACAAGGTTCCTCGGGCCCAATGCCGGCCTTGAGCTTGGCGATGCGCACCTGTTCCTCGGCCGTGTCCACCCCGGGGAGGTCGGGGAGCAAAAGCCCCCGCCGCCAGCCACTTTCCACGATCACCCCATACTTTCTGGGGGCCAGGTCCTCGAACTGGCACGGCTCGGGCGAAGAGAGGACGTCCACGGTGATGCGCAGGTGGGGAAGTTCGTCGGGGCGCACGGGGGGGAAACGGGGGTCCTGGGTGGCGGCGAGGATGGCGTTCTCGATGATTTCCTCGGCCAAGTTGGGTTGGGTGGGCTGGTAGGTGCCGATGCAGCCCCGCAGCTGTCCGTGCTTCTTGATGGACACAAAGGCGCCGCGGCGGGTGCGTAAAAGCTCGGGCGGAACGTCCGCCGGGACGGGCAAGCGCCGGCGCTCACGCACGTAGGCGCGGATGGCCGCTTCGGCCAGGGCGACATAGGGATCACCGCTCATCGCTGCGTAGGGTACCACCCGTGGGGCCTCCTGCAACGGGAAGTTTGACGGTGGGGACCTTTCTCCGCTAACCTCGGGATGGCATGCGCCGGATTCTTGTAGGTTCCGGACTTCTGCTCATCGCCTTGTCAGCGGCCCTCCTCGTGCTGTTCCGGCAGACGGAGGTCGCGCGCCAACTGCGCCAAGGCACCCCGGTCCATCTCGGCCTGGTGGCCCTGGACCCCGAGGGCCAGCTGGGGGGTGTGGCCGTGATCAGCGTGCTTCCCGGGGGAAGGGCCCACGGGTTGATGGTCCCCTTGACGTTGGCCTGGCCTGCGTCCGGCAGTTGGATTTCCCTCACCACCTTGGCCGAAACCGAAGGCACGGATGGGATCCTGCGCCGGGTGGGCTACGTCCTGGAGGTCCCGATCGCCTACTGGATGGTCCTCAACCATGCCCAATTGGCGAAGGCGGTGGACCTGCTGGGTGGGGTGGAGGTGAGGGTCGTCGAGCGCTTGGTCTACCAAGATCGGGTGCGGGATGTCTTCCTCGACCTTCCGCCGGGGGTGCACACGCTCGCGGGGGGGCAAGTGCCCGCTTATTTGGCTGTGGCGGAAGGCGGCGAAGAAGGACGCATGGCCCGCCAGCAGGAGCTTTTGCGGGGTATGTGGGCGAGGTTGGGGCGTGTTCCCTGGGCCCAGGCCCGGGTGCTGCTGTCCGCCCTGTTCAAGGAGGTGCGCACGAACCTTTCGTTCTGGGAGGCTTTGGATTTGCTGCGCGCCGCGCGCGGTGTGCCTTTGGATCGACTAGAACTCCACGCTGTGCCCACTGTGGTGCGGCCGGGGGGCAAAGGGGAACTGGTGGTGGATTTGGTGCGCATGCGCAAGCTTGCGCGGGGCCTATGGCCCGGGGGCGAGCTTTACGCCCGCCACGAGGTCAGGGTGTGGGTGCTCAACGGAACGCGGGTGCGGCTGTTGGCGCGCAAAACGGGGGAGTGGTTGGCCGATCGGGGGTTTGAAGTGGTGGGCATGGGCGATGCCGACCGCACCGACTACGCCCGCACGGTGCTTGTGGTGCGGGAGGAAACCCGGGCCAAAGCGCCGGTGTTGCTGGAGGTGTTGGCACGGGTGGTCCCCGAGGGGCAAAGTTTGCAGGTGATGACCGACCGGGAGTTTGGTATGGAGAAGGTAGGGGGATGGCCCAAGGAGGCGGATGTGGTGTTGATTTTGGGAGCGGGTTTCCATGTCCCGTCCTGAGCTGGACCTTCTCCAGCGGGCGGCGGACCTCCTCGTGGAGAAGAAAGGGGGGCGCCTGGTGATCGTGGACCTGGAGGGATCGACCATTCCCAGCTCCTATTTTCTCATCGCCGAGGGGGAGAGCCCGCTGCACGTGCGATCCATGGCCGACGAGTTGCAGGCGCGGCTCCCCGTGGCGCCGCTGCACGTGGAGGGCTTGCGCGAGGGGCAGTGGGTGCTTTTGGACTATGGGGACTTTGTGGTCCATCTCTTTGAGAAGGAAGTGCGAGCGTTTTACGATTTGGAGGGGCTGTGGCCGGCGGAGCGGGTGCGGCCATGGCCCTTGACCGGGGGAAGGGCCCCCGTATAATGCGGGTGCCCCTTGCCTTCGTGGGTGGGGGTAGCGTATACTTGGCCTTGGAGATTCCGGTCCTTGACAAGTGAATAGAGCGTCTGCTACACAAGTATGGTAAGGGCGGACGGGGGATCCCTTGGCAGTCGGAGGCGATGAAGGGCGTGGCCAGCTGCGATAAGCCTCGGGGAGCCGCTGAGCAGGCTGTGATCCGGGGATGCCCGAATGGGGAAACCCCCTGGGCCGTCGAGGCCCAGGATCCCGCGGCGAAATCCCAAGTAGTCGCGGGAGGCGAACCCCGCGAAGTGAAACATCTCAGTAGCGGGAGGAAAAGAAATCAACCGAGATTCCCTCAGTAGCGGCGAGCGAACGGGGAAGAGCCTAAACCATCGGGATGTAAGGCCCCAGCCGTTGTCCCGGTGGGGTTGCGGGATGGAGACGGAGGCCGCTGGGGAGGCCTCGAGGAGTTACCAAGGCGTTCTCTAGCCGAACAGCCAGCAAAGCCACTGGAAAGGGCGACCGGAGGGGGTGACAGTCCCGTAGGCGAAAGGGGATGCCCTCCTTGGTCTTCATCCCAAGTAGCGTCGGACACGTGGAATCCGGCGCGAAGCTGGGGGGACCACCCTCCAAGGCTAAATACTTCCGACTGACCGATAGTGCACCAGTACCGCGAGGGAAAGGTGAAAAGAACCCCGGGAGGGGAGTGAAATAGAACGTGAAACCGTCCGCCTACAGTGCAGTGGGAGCGGGGAACTTCCCCCGCAAGGGGGGAGAACCCTGTGACCGCGTGCCTTTTGCAGTATGAGCCGGCGAGTTGTGGTCCGTGGCGAGGTTAAGGCCCTCTGGGCCGAAGCCGGAGCGAAAGCGAGTCCGAACAGGGCGATCAGTCACGGGTCACAGACCCGAAACCAGGTGATCTACCCATGGGCAGGGTGAAGTGCGCTTAACCGCGTGCGGAGGCCCGAACCGGTTGGTCGTGCAACGCCATCGGATGACCTGTGGGTAGGGGTGAAAGGCCAATCGCACTTGGTGATATCTGGCTCTCCCCGAAATGGCTTTAGGGTCAGCCTCACGCCAGAGGCGGCCGGGGGTAGAGTGCTGGCTGGGGAAGGGGGGCAACTCCCGACCCCATTCAAACTCCGAATACCGGCACGCCGTTCCGTGGGAGTGAGTCTACGGGGGATAACCTCCGTGGACGAGGGCGAAACAACGCAGACCACCAGCTAAGGCCCCAAAATCCAGGCTCAGTGGGGAAGGCGGTGTGGTCGCTTAAACAGCTGGGAGGTTGGCTTAGAAGCAGCCATCCTTTAAAGAGTGCGTAATAGCTCACCAGTCTAGCGATCGCGCGCCGAAAATGTACCGGGGCTAAGCCTGGTGCCGAAGCTGTGGGTGGGGCCTGTTCGCAGGCCCCGCGGTAGGGGAGCATTCCGCAGTAGGTGGAAGCCGGGTCGCGAGGCCCGGTGGACGAGGCGGAAGAGAGAATGCCGGCTTGAGTAGCGCAAGACGGGTGAGAATCCCGTCCACCGCATGCCTAAGGTTTCCTGGGGAAGGCTCGTCCACCCAGGGTTAGGCGGGACCTAAGCCGAAGCCGAACGGCGTAGGCGATGGGTAGCCGGTCAACATTCCGGCCCCTCCGGACCCGCGTTATGAGCGAAGGGGGGACGCCGCAGGACTTCCTCCGCAGGTTTACGGCTACGCCTGTCCAACCGCCAAGTCAGAGGGGATAGGCAAATCCGTCTCCTCGAAACCGTCTTGCCCGGCCTTCGGGTCGGGTGGGGCGAACAGGCGAGGCGGGATGGCGAGCCCCGTAAGGGGCGAAGGGAGAGGGGTTCAGCGGCCGAGAAAAGCCTCTAGCCAGTGGGTTCGGAGCCCGTACCGCAAACCGACACAGGTAGGCGAGGAGAGTATCCACAGGTGAGCGAGCCAACCCTCGTCAAGGAACTCGGCAAAATGGCCCCGTAACTTCGGGAGAAGGGGCGCCTTCCGAAGAGGAAGGCCGCAGGAATCGGCTCTGGCGACTGTTTACCAAAAACACAGGTCCCTGCCAACCCGAAAGGGGATGTATAGGGGCTGAAACCTGGCCACTGCCGGTAGGTCAAGGGGAGGGGTGCAAGCCCCAAACTGAAGCCCCGGTGAAGGCCGGCCGTAACTATAACTCGACCGTTGTAGTTACGTAAATAAACCCGACTATATGCTGGAAAGTCCGGGGTATCCGGCGGTACTCGCCCCCCAGGGGGGCAGTAACAAACCGACCGGTGCGGACAATCAGCAGGAAAGGCCCGCGCTGTGCCGTCTGAGGAGGTGGATGATGATAAGCCTCAAGAAGGTTCCTCCTCGCATCGGCTGGTATCTTGCCGGGTTTGCAGACGGCGAAGGAAGCTTCAACGTCGTCTTCAGACCTCGCGCTGACTATCAGCTCCCGTGGAAGGTCTCCCTCTGCTTCAACATCTCGCAACGAGATAAAGTCATCCTTGCTCTGTTCAAACGCCACTTGCAATGTGGCACGATGAGGCAGCGCGCGGATGGCGTCTGGTACTACGAGGTCAACAATCTCAACGCGATCTTGGAGAACGTTATCCCCTTCTTCAAGCGGTTCCATTTCCTCTCAGCAAAGAAGAAAAGGGACTTCGCCAAGTTTTGCCAGATCGCGGAGTTGATGAAGCAGGGGGCCCACCTCCACAAGGAAGGAATCGCGAAGATCTTGGAAATCCGCCGTGAGATGAACGATGGCGGAAGGCGACGTTACAGCGAGGAGGAGATCCTGGCACGGTTTAGGGAATCCTCAGAGACCATACGTCGGGCACCCGAAAAGGGTGATGATATGGTCCGAACTCCGTAGCGATACGGAGGGCTCGTAAGAGCCGCGGCCGAAGATCGGCTGCAACAGGGACGAACGGTCCTAAGGTAGCGAAGTTCCTTGTCGGGTAAGTTCCGACGCGCATGAAAGGAACAACGACTGGAGCGCTGTCTTGACGAGGGGCTCGGTGAACTCGAAGCACGGGTGAAGATGCCCGTGACCTGCGGTGGGACAGAAAGACCCCGTGGAGCTTTACTGCAGCTTGGCGTTGAGTTTCGGCATCCGCTGTAGAGGATAGGTGGGAGGCTGTGAAGCCCGGGCGCCAGCTCGGGTGGAGCCGCCCTTGGAATACCACCCTGCGGCTGTTGAAGCTCTAACCAGGGGCCGTGACGAGCGGTTCCGGGACCGCGCTAGGCGGGCAGTTTTGCTGGGGCGGCAGCCTCCTAAAGGATAACGGAGGCGCACAAAGGTCCCCTCAGGCGGGTTAGCGATCCGCCGTTGAGTGCAAGGGCACAAGGGGGCTTGACTGCGAGGCCCACAAGCCGAGCAGAGGCGAAAGCCGGTCCTAGTGACCCACCGGTTCCTCGTGGGAGGGCCGGTGATCATCGGACAAAAGTTACCCCGGGGATAACAGGCTAGTACCGCCCGAGAGTTCACATCGACGGCGGTGTTCGGCACCTCGATGTCGGCTCACCCCATCCTGGGGCTGAATCAGGTCCCAAGGGTCGGTCTGTTCGCCCGTTAAAGGGGTTCATGAGCTGGGTTCAAACCGTCGTGAGACAGGTTGGTCCCTATCTACCGCAGGCGCAGGAGGCTTGAGGGGGTCCGCTCTCAGTACGAGAGGACCGGAGCGGCTGGGCCGCTGGCGTACCAGTTGTCCCGCCCGGGGCACCGCTGGGTACCTAAGCCCAGACCAGATAAGAGCTGAAGGCATCTAAGCTCGAAGCTGACCCCAAGATGAGGCCTCCCCATCAGGGCCCTCCGAGACGAGGAGGTGGATAGGCCGCAGGTGGAAGCCCGGCAACGGGTGGAGCCGAGCGGTACTAATCGCCCGATTGGCTTGCGTAGCAGACGCTCTATTCACTTGCAAGGACCGGAACAGAGATTCCAGGTGGCAGATAGCGGAGGGGAAACACCCGGTCCCATCCCGAACCCGGCAGTTAAGCCCTCCAGCGCCGATGGTACTGGGCTGGCGACGGCCCGGGAGAGTAGGTCGCCGCCTGGATTTTTTATTGCCTCAAGCCTCCTCCAGGCCCGGCCGACCTTGGCGGGTTAGGGGGTTGGAGCTAGAATAGCAAGCGTCCTGGGAGATCGGCTAACGGTAGGCCGGCGGGCTCTGGACCCGCTAGTGGGGGTTCGAATCCCTCTCTCCCAGCCAGCTGCGCAAATGCTCTTCCAGCGGGGCCAGGGCCCACGCCGCCCGCTCCTCAAGCGCTAGTTCTAATTCCGTCCGTTTCTCCGACAGTTCGGCCTGCGTCTCCGCGTCTTCCAACGCCAAGGCGTTGGCATCCACGCTGAACAGGGCTGCGGTGCCCGCCGTCCACGCCAGCTTGACCGCCGTAGCCAAGTCGCTATGGGCCGACGTTGGGCAGCGGGGGACCAACTGCTCGGCCAGGGCCAAGATCTTGAGCGCAGCCTGCGCGGTTTCCATGGGGACCTCGGCGGCGGCGACCAAGGCGTGTTGCACAGCCTGGGCCCGCGCTTTTTTCTCTTTTTCGCTCCCCTTGGGAAGCTTGAGGGCTCGCTCCACGGCTTGATAGGCTTGGGCATCTTTCTCCACGAGGGTCAGGGCTTGCTGCGCCAAGCGGAGGGCCTTGGTGGGCGCGTCGGCGAGCCCCTTATGGCGGCGGGCGGCGAGGGTGGCGACCTTGGCGAGAAGGGCGGCGGCCAAGGCCGCGGTCAAAGCAGCTGCCGACCCGCCACCCGGCACGGGTTCACCCGAGGCGAAGCGATCCATCAGCTCTTGGACGGTCCAAGTTTTGGGTGCTTGCTCGGTCATGAGGTGTCCTTTCCGGGGGACTATAGGGCGGAAGGGGGGTGGTTGACAAAGGTGCGGGTTACGCTATAATGAGAATCGCAATCATGAACAGAAGGCGCACAAGCCCCAAACAGGACCTCGTCCTCGCCGCCCTGGCCGGACGCACAGATCACCCCACCGCCGAGGACCTCTACCACGCCCTCCACGCCCAGGGCCACAAGGTCAGCTTGGCCACGGTGTACCGTGCCCTGCGCACCCTGGCCGCCGAGGGCCGCATTGCCGAACTTGTCGGCCAAGGTCCAACCCGCTTCGACCCGTTCACGCACCCCCATTCCCATTTCCGCTGCCGCTCCTGCGGTCGCCTGCTGGACGTGGAAACACTGCTGCCCACCGGCTTGCTCGCCGGCCTCAAAGCCCAAGGGCTCAAAGTGGAGTCCTACGCCCTCACGCTCGTGGGCCTTTGTGCAGATTGCCAAAAGACGAAAGGGAGGTAACGCATGGCTAAAGTAGCCCGGGAAATGGTGGAGAAAGCCGGTGTCAATGTGGATCAGCTCCTGGACCTTTTGGTCAGCAACGCCGCCGCGGAGCTGACCACGTATTACTACTACACCATCCTGCGGGCCAACCTCATCGGGTTGGAAGGGGAGAGCATCAAAGAAATCGCGGAGACCGCGCGCATCGAGGACCGAAACCACTTTGAGGCCCTGGTCCCACGCATCTATGAGCTGGGCGGCGAACTTCCCCGGGACATGAAGGAGTTCCACGATCGGTCGGGTTGTCCCCCGGCCTACCTTCCCGCCAATCCTCGGGACGTCAAGGAGATCCTGAAAGTGCTTGTGGAGGCCGAGCGGTGCGCGGTGCGCCAGTACACGCACATCTGTCACCTCACGGCCGGCAAGGACCACCGCACCTACGACTTGGCGCTTGCCATCCTCCACGAGGAAGTGGAGCACGAGTCCTGGTTTTCGGAGTTTTTGGGTGAGGGACCATCCGGCCACTTCCTGCGCCGGGGCGAAACCTCGCCCTTTGTGTCCAAGTTTTTAAGGTAAGGGGAACATGGGGGGAGGCACAAAATGTCTCCCCCTGCAGCCAAAGAAAGGAGGATGACCCATGCGCAAAATGACGGAGGACAACCTCAAGGCGGCGTTTGCTGGTCAATCCCAAGCCCACATGCGGTACCTCATCTTCGCCGACGTGGCGGAGAAGGAGGGGCGGCCCAACGTGGCCCGGCTGTTCCGCGCCATCGCCTACGCGGAACAGGTCCATGCCACCAACCACTACCGCGAACTCGGCATGATCCGCACCAGCCCGGAAAACTTGCAAGTGGCCATCGACGGAGAAAACTACGAAGTGAACGAGATGTACCCCGCGTTCATCGCCGTGGCCCAACTTCAGGGGGAGAAAGGTGCTGAACGGGCGTTCCATTTCGCCGTGGAAGCGGAAAAGATCCACGCGGCCATGTACCAAAAGGCCCGCGAGGCTGCCCTGGCTGGGAAAGACGTGCAAATCGGGAAAATTTACATCTGCTCCGTCTGTGGCTACACCGTGGAGGGCGAGGTGCCCGACCGCTGCCCCATTTGCCAAGCCACAAAGGACAAGTTCCAGGCGTTTTAGGAGGGGAGCAAGAAGGAGGTTGCGATGGAAAGAAGGCTTCCGTTGATTGGCGAACCGGCACCGGAGTTCAAGGCGCAGACCACCAAAGGTCCCCTCCACTTCCCCACCGATCTCAAAGGGAAGTGGATCGTGTTCTTTTCCCACCCCGCGGACTTTACGCCCGTCTGCACCACCGAGTTTGTGGCCTTTGCCAAGCGCTACGCGGACTTCCAGGCCCTCAACACGGAACTTGTGGGCCTGTCCGTGGACCACGTGTACTCCCACATCAAGTGGGTGGAGTGGATCAAAGAGAAGCTCGGGGTGGAAATTCCTTTCCCCATCGTGGCGGACACCACCGGAAAGATCGCTGAACTCTACGGCATGATCCATCCGGGAGCATCGGAGGCGGCCACGGTGCGCGCAGTATTTATCATCTGTCCCCAGGGTGTGATCCGCACCGTGCTCTATTACCCGATGAACATCGGGCGCAATATCCCCGAGATCCTTCGCATCCTCAAGGCGTTCCAGACTGCGGTCAAAGAGGGGGTAGCCATCCCCGCCAACTGGCCGGAAAACGAGCTCATCGGCTCCGACGTCATTGTCCCCCCTCCGGCGGATGTCGGGGGAGCTCAAGCGCGTTTAGGGGAGGCCAAGGCCGGAAAGGTCCAGTGCTACGACTGGTGGTTTTGCCACCGCAAGGTTTAAGCGGGCGGAGTTGGCGTCCGGAAGGAGGTGAAGGATGAGGATTGGCGAGAAAATCCAAGTGGCCGATTGGCAAAAGGAAAAGCATGTGCCGGTCATCGAATGCCCGGACAAGGTCAAGCCGGACGAGTGGGTGACGGTTAAGGTCTCCCTCGGCAAGGCCATCGCCCATCCCAATACAACCGAACACCACATCCGCTGGATCGCTGCCTACTTCTCCCCGGATGGGGACAAGTACACCTACGATCTGGGAAAATTTGAGTTCAATGCCCATGGCGAGGCGGTGGCCGGCCCCAACCAGGGCCCAGTGTACACCCACCACGAGGTGACCTTCGCCTTTAAAACCAACAAACCTGGCACGCTGCACGCCTTGGCTTATTGCAACATCCACGGCCTGTGGGAGTCGGAAAAGCGCGTGGAACTTGCGTAAAGATCCTTGGGGGCGGAGGCGTCTTCCGCCCCTTCTGTTTCTTCCGTTAGAATTCATTTATGCTCGTTTTGGCTTTGACTGCCCTAGGGTTCCTTCTCGGCATGCTCCCGTTTTCCGTTTGGCTCGGGAAGCTCGTGGGCCGGGATGTGCGCGCTTTTGGTGACGGGAACCCTGGGGCGATGAACGCTTGGCGGGCCGGAGGCGCCAAGATCGGTGTCCTAGCCCTGTTGCTGGACTTCGGCAAGGGGGGGCTTCCTGTGGCCATGGCCGTGCATATGGCAGGGCTCCAAGGTTGGTCGTTGGTGCCTGTCATCGTGGCTCCACCCTTGGGCCACGCGTTTTCCCCACTTTTGCGGTTCCGCGGAGGCAAGGCCGTGGCGGCTACGTTTGGGGCCTGGGCTGGAGCGACGACGTGGGTGGTGCCCACCGTGCTGGGCGGATTGTTCGTTTTGGGCAAATTGGTCCGCTTGCCCGATGCGTGGGTGGTGACGGGAGGCATGTTGGGCACTTTGCTGTTTGTGGCCCTGTTCTTTCGCAACGGGCCCCTCACCGCGGCCTTCGCCTTGAACCTCGCCCTCCTTGTGTACAAACAAAAACGCGAACTGCGGAGAGAAGTGTGAACTTCTTTTACCAGCACGAATGGTCGCTCGCTGGGTTCTTCTTTGTCCTTGTGCTGATTTTCTTGTCCAACTTCTGGGGCATAAAGACCTTGCGCAGGGGCGTGTGCGCCCGCAGTCCCCAGGTGTCGATTCTTGTGCCCATGAGGGATGAAGAGGCCAACGCCGCCCCGTGCCTGCGCGCGCTTCTGGCCCAGGACTACCCAGATTACGAGGTGGTGGTGTACGAGGACCGCTCCCAGGACCGCACGCAGGAGATCTTGAGTTCGTTTGCCGATTCTCGGCTGCGGGTGGTGCGGGGGGGCGATCTTCCCGCGGGGTGGTTGGGCAAGGCGTGGGCTTGCCACAACCTGGCCCAGCGAGCAAGGGGCGAGCTGCTTTTGTTCGTGGACGCGGACGTGCGGTTGAGTCCCCACGCCGTCTCGGCTGCGGTGGCTGCCATGGAGAAGGGAAGGCTCGACGTGTTGTCGGTGCTGCCCCGCCAGGAGGTGGGGTCGCTGGGCGAGGCGTTGGTCGTACCCCTCATGTCATGGAGTTTGGCCTCGTTCTTTCCGCTCCTGCTGGGACAGTTGTGGCGGCGGCCGGTCCTGGCCGCGGCCGTGGGCCAATTCATGTTGTTCCGCAAGGAAGCCTATGTTCGCATCGGCGGCCACCAGGCCATCCGCCACGAGGTCTTGGACGACATGGCCTTGGCGCGGCGAGCGGTGCAGGCCGGTCTTCGCCTCGGCCTCTGCCACGGGGGGAACCTCGTGCGCTGCCGGATGTACAGCGGCTTGCGGGCGGCGGTGCGCGGGTTCGCCAAAAGCCTGTTCCCCGTGTTCGGCCGGCGCACCCTGTTGTTCTTGTTTGTGTGGAACTGGCTCTTGTACGCCACGTGGCAGCCCATCTTGCTTCTCATGTCCATGGCCGCAGGCCGTTCGCCCTTGCCTGCCGCGTACGTGGCACCGGCGGCCTGGGCCGTTGGCTGGGCGTGGACGCTGTGGCTGCTTACTACGTGGCGATTCCGTTTCCCTTGGTACCTGCCCGCCATCTACCCCTTGGTGGTCGGGGCCGGCTGGACCGTGGCCCTCCGCTCGCTCGTTTGGCACTGGGCGGGCTGGGGCACGTGGAAAGGACGCTCTATTCACGGAAAGGAGAACCGATGAAGTCTATGGTTTTGTTGGCGGTGGGCGCAGCCCTGTTTTGGGTGGGAACAGCACAGGAAGTGCGGCCCCCGGAACTCGCCGGTTCGTGGGCCTTGCTCATGGTGACCTCGGAATATTGGAACGTCCCGTTCATGGGCGAGCGGCAGCGTGTGGGGCAAAGTGTAGTCCGCCTCACCATCGAGCAGGACGGCAACGAACTCCTCCTCAAGGACTTCCAGTTCTGCCTGTCGCTCCTGGACACGGGAACGTCCTTGGTGCGGGTGCAGATCCTGCCCAGCTTCTACGCCGCGATCGAGGTGGGGGAGGTGCGGGGGCGGCTGGAGGAGGTCGAACCCGGCTGGCTTCTCGTGATCCCGCCGTTTGTGACCACCAACGGTGTGCGCCTGAGCAACCCGTTTTCCGAACCCCTTCCCACGTCGGCTCAAGACCCGCGCGTGGTGGACTCCGACACGGACGGCAAGCCCGGTGTGACCACGCGCATCACGGTGCTGGGGCTGCTGAGCGGTGAAGCCTACGTGGTGCAGCGCAGCATTTTGAGCTTGCAGGGTGTGGTGAGCGATCCCAACTTCATCCGCGGGATCCTCACGTGGAAGGACGAGCAGGTGACCCTGGCCGCCACCTCGCCGTTTTTGTCCCAATCGGCCCAAGGCCGACCCGACCCGATTCTGGAGAACTCTTACTTCATCCTGCGCCGCATCCGCGGGGACGAGACCTGCGAGGAAATCGTGACCTTGTTCGCCGGTGCACTTCGCCGCTGAGCCCATGCGCATCGGTTACCCTTGCATCAACCTAAGCCTGAGTTGTCGGCCCAGCCGCACCTTCCGCTTGAGCTCCCTGAGCGCGGAGCGCCTGCGGGAAACCCTGGCCGGGAACTTGGCTTGCCTGGAGGAGATTGTGCGCTGGAACGCTGAGCACGGCCTGCTCTTCTTGCGCATCACTTCCGATCTCGTGCCCTTGGCTTCCCATCCGCAAAACACCTTCCCTTGGGACCGATGGTTTGCCGAGGATTTCGCCCGCATCGGCGCAGCAATCCGCGCCTTCGGCATGCGCATCTCCATGCACCCGGACCCCTTTGTACTCCTCAACACCCCGCGCAGAGACGTCCTCCGCGCGAGCGTGGCTGAGCTTGAATACCACCTGCGGGTGTTGGAGCTTTTGGGCCTGGATACCGCGGCCAAGGTGCAAATTCACGTGGGGGGAACGTATGGCGACAAGCGGGCGGCCTTGGACCGGTTTGCGCGACGGTTCCGCCGCCTGGATCGAGCCCTGCAGCGGCGGCTTGTGGTGGAAAACGACGGGCGGCTGTTCAACTTCAGCGATGTGCTCCAACTCCACGAAAAGTGTGGCGTTCCCGTGCTGTGGGATGCGTTTCACCACGAATTGAACTCCGACGGCCGCGGCGTGGGCGAGGCCTTGACCGCCGCGGGGGCCACGTGGTCGACGGCCGATGGCTTGCCCATGGTGGACTACTCCTCCCCCTTGCCCGAGGGGCGCAAAGGGGCGCACAGTTATGCCTTGGACGAAGGCCACTTCCTGCGTTTCTTGGAGGAGAGCCGGCCCCACGATTTCGACCTCATGCTGGAGGTGAAGGACAAGGAGCGCAGTGCGCTTAAAGCCGCTGCGTTGGCGGCCGCAGATCCACGGTTTGTGGGCCAAGGGAAAATCCTCCATGGTTGAGCCCGAACGCGTGCAAGTGTTAGCCCGGCGGCCCGCCCGCAACGCCAAGTACGTGCTGTACTGGATGCAAGCAGCGCAACGGGCCACGTGGAACCCCGCTTTGGAGCAAGCCATCCTGTTGGCCAACGAGCACAAACTTCCGGTTGTGGTCCTGTTCGTCGTTGTTCCCCACTACCCCGAGGCCAACCTGCGCCCGTTCGCTTTCATGCTGCAGGGCCTTGCGGAGACGGCGCGGGTGCTGGCCGAGCGGGGCGTGGCCTTCGTGGGCCGTGTCGGCGATCCCGTGGCCGAGGTGCTGCGCCTGGCCCAGGAGGCCTGTTGTGTCGTGCTGGACCGCGGGTACCTCCGGCACCAGCGGGCCTGGCGAAAAGAGGTGGCCCAACGCGCCCCCTGTTCGGTGGTCCAAGTGGAGGGGGAGGTGGTGGTCCCCGTGGAGTTGGCGTACCCCAAGGCGGCGTGGAGCGCGGCGGTGCTCCGCCCACGTGTTCAACCCCTTTGGCCGCGCTTCCTTCGCCCCCAAGAGGAACACGAGCCTGAAGTGCGCGCGGACACGTGGGAGATCGAAAGCATCGACTGGAGCGATCCCGAAGGCCTGCTCAAGACGCTTCCCCTGGATCGCTCGGTCCCCCCGGTGCCCTGGCCGGCCGGGACCGCTGCGGCCCGCGCTAAGCTCCACAACTTCATCAACAACAACTTGGATCGGTACGCGCAGAAGCGGAGCGACCCCTTGGCCTGTGTGACCTCCCAGCTCAGCCCCTACCTCCACTTTGGGCACATTTCTCCGGTCGAGGTGGCGTGGAAGGTGCAGCAAGTGGGCGGGCCGGGTGCGGCGGCGTTTCTCGAGGAGCTCCTCGTGCGCCGGGAGCTGGCGGTGAACTTTGTGTTTTACAACCCGCGCTACGACGCGTATGGAGGCCTTCCGGCTTGGGCGCGGGCGACGCTTGGGGAACATGCGGCCGATCGGCGACCCGCTTTTTACAGTTTGGAAGAACTCGACCGGGCCCAAACGGACGACCCACTGTGGAACGCCATCCAAACCGAGCTTCGCCGCAGCGGGTGGGTCCACAACTACTTGCGCATGTACTGGGGCAAGCAGTTCTTGCGCTGGGTTCCTCAACCGGAGGAGGCCCACCGCTGGGCGCTGGCCCTCAACAACCGCTACTTCCTTGACGGAAGGGATCCAGCCAGTTTCACCAACGTGGGATGGTGCTTCGGCCTCCACGATCGGCCCTTTCCCGAGCGGCCCGTATTTGGCAAGGTGCGGGCGATGACACCTGAAGCCCAGAAGCACAAGTTCGATGTCGCAGCCTACATTGCTCGTGTAGGCGCGGCTGGGCAACAAGGAGGTTGATGTGAAGGTTGTGAGCGCAGCTTGGCTGATTGGTTTGTGTTTTCTTGGCCTTGCCGGCTGGCCTGGACCTGGGGATCCAGGTCCTTACGCCGTGCGCGAGCTGGAGTTGGAACTGCGGGACCCGGCCCGCGGCCGCAAGGTGGATGCGTGGGTGGTGCTGCCCCAGGGTGAAGGTCCCTACCCGTGGGTTGTGTTCAGCCCAGGATTTCTCCTTTCGGGGCGGGACTACCGCCGTTTGGGCCAGCACCTGGCTTCCCATGGACTGGCCGTGGCCTTGCTCACCTACGATGTGAACCTGTTCAACGTCGACCATACGGTGCTGGTGCAAGACTTGCGCTTGGCCCTGGCTGAGCTCCTCCGCCACGAGGCGACGGCGTTGTTTCTCGATCCCGAGCGGATGGGTTTGGTCGGCCATTCCCTGGGCGGAAAACTTTCGTTCTTGGCGGCAGCCGAGGAGCCGAGGGTGAAAGCTGTCGCGGCGTTGGACCCGGTGGACGGTGGCGGTGGAGGAACGGATCCCGCTCGTTTTCCGAGGGTGACGCCCGAGCGCATGAAGCTGGTTCAAGTCCCCGTGCTGCTTTTGGGGGCGGAGTTGGCCCGCCTGACGCGCTTGGGGATGCCCTGTGCACCCGAAGCGGACAATTACCAGCGGTTCTTCGAAGCCGCCAACGCCCCGGCCTGGGAAATCACCCAGCGGGGTGTGGGGCACATGGACTACCTGGACAACCCCAACTGCGGGCTGCCCTGTGCAGTGTGTGTGCCGGGCACGCGCCCCCCCGAGGAAACCCGCCGCTCCACCCACGCCTACCTCACCCTGTTTTTCCGGGCTTTTCTCCACGGTGAGGGGGAAGCGCTTGCGGAGATGCGGGCTTGGCTACGTGAGGACGAGGAGCGGGGCTGGGTGGTGGTGCGGAGCAAATAAGAAGGCCGGCAGGAAGCCGGCCGTGGTGGAGGGGGAGGGATTCGAACCCCCGAAGGCCAGAGGCCGCCGGGTTTACAGCCCGGTGCGTTTGGCCACTTCGCTACCCCTCCCGGTTCACCCCGTATGTGCTTTGGAGGGCTCGAAAGCCAGTGGCCCGAATCGAACGGGCAACCTTCCGCTTACAAGGCGGATGCTCTGCCAATTGAGCTACACTGGCGGGCAGGCCCATTCTACGCTCTCTCCGCCGGCCCCGTCAACCCAACGCATAAGCCCACACCGAACGGGTGCGTGGTCCGTCGAACTCACAAAAGTACACGCCCTGCCACGTACCCAACACCAATTGGCCTTCCTCCACCGGCAGCACCAGCGACGGCCCCAGGAGGGACGATAAAAAGTGTGCGGGGCTGTTGCCCTCGCTGTGGCGGAAGTTCAAACGGGGCACCAATGCGCTCAGCGCCTCGTTCACATCGCTGCGCACGTCAGGGTCGGCTGCTTCGTTGACAGTGAGCGCGGCGGTGGTGTGGGGACAAAACAGCAACACAGCCCCTTGCTCAAGGCCCAAGGTGCGCACGGCCTCTTGCACCAGGGCGGTGATGTCCACCACCTGCGTCTTGGCGCGGGTGTGGACCTTCAGCTCGTGGCGTCGCCCGGCCATGCCAACGCCTTTTTAAGCTCGTCCATCAGGGCCGCGGGGTCGCTGACCCCCTGCACATGGATCACCATCTCGTTGTGTTCCCCCCGCAGCACGGAAACCAGGGGCAGGTTCTTTTCCCCCAGCAGGGCAAGGGCGCGGTAGATCTCGGGCGTGGTGGCGCGGATGCGGATGCGCACTCCCTCCTCGCCCAGGCCGGCCATGCGGGCCAGCGCCCGCAGCAGGTCCCCCCGCGTGAGCACACCCACAAGCGTCCCTTGCTCGTTCGTCACCGGAAGCACGAGGTACTTTTCCCCGAGGAGCAAGGCGGCCTTTTCCAGTGGATCGGAAGGGTTGAGCGTGGCCGCCGGCGCTGTGGCCAATTTCCCCGCCGGCAGCTGGGGATCCGGCGCGCCCTCCAGCGCTTTGCGCGTCAAAAAGCCCACGAGGTTCTTTTGCTCGTCCACCACAAACACCAAGGCCAAGTTCTCGGCCTCAGCGAGCTCGCGGGCTTGCCCCACCGGCGTTTCCACCCGCACCACCGGCGGGTCCGGGGTCATCCAGCTCTCAACCCTCATGGGCCGCCCGCAACTGGGGAAGCAACCGCTGCTGGAGCTCCCCAGGCACGTAGTCGTAGCGGAGGAACTCCATTTGGAACGTGGCCCGGCCTTGGGTGAGGGATTTCAATTCCAGGGCGTAGGAGAGCATCTCCGCCAAGGGCACTTCGGCCTTGATCTTCGTACGGCCGGCTTCGGACTCCATGCCCAGCACACGCCCCCGCCGGGAGGTGAGGTCAGAGATGATGTCCCCGGTGAACGCTTCAGGCGTGGTCACGGTCACGGACATAATGGGCTCCAACAGCACGGGGTCCGCTTTCTCTGCGGCGAGTTTGAACGCCGTGCGGGCGGCAATCTTGAACGAAAGCTCGGAGGAGTCCACCTCGTGGTACATCCCGTAGAACACCGCGGCTTTGATGTCCACCATGGGGAACCCCGCAAGGATGCCTTCCTCCATGGCCTCCCGCACGCCCTTCTCCACGCCGGGGATGAACTGCTGGGGAATGACCCCGCCTTTGGTCTCGTCCACGAACTCAAAGCCCTTGCCGCGGGGCAGAGGCTCAATGCGCAGGTGCACCTCGCCAAACTGGCCGTGCCCACCCGTTTGCTTCTTGTGCCGGTACTGGGCCGTGGCCACCTTCTTGATCGTCTCCTTGTACGGGACTTTGGGAACCCTGTAGTTCATCTCGACGCCGTAGCGGTTCTTCAATCGCTCGGCGAGCACGTCCAGCTGGACATCGCCCATTCCCGCGACCAAGGCCTCCTTGGTGACCGGATCGCGGTAGAAGTTGAGGGTGGCCTTCACCGAGGTGATGTCGCGCAAAGCGGTGGAAAGCTTCTCGTCGTCGGCTTGGGTTTTGGCGCCCACAGCGCGGATGAACACCGGTTGAGGGAAGGGAATGGGCGGCAGTGGAGCAGCGTCCGATGAGGAAGCCAGCGTGGCCCCCAGCCCAACACCGTCGATCTTCGTCAGCGCGGCGATGGCTCCGAACCTGGCCTGGCCCGTTTTCTCCAGCTTGGCCCCATGGAGGGTCAGCACATCGCGCAGCTGTATTTTCTCCTTGGTTTCCAGGTTGAACAGCGTGTCCCCTTCGTGAAGTTCGCCGCCCAGCACGCGGACAAACACGAGTTTGCCCAAGTAGGGGTCCAAGCTGAGGGAGAACGCGCGGAGGTACGTGGTGGGCTGCGGTTCCTTCTCCGGGACGAGGGGAAGGGCGGTTTCCAGAAGTTCGCGCAGGCCGATGCCGGCGGTGGCCGAACCCCACAGCACAGGGATGAGCTTGCCCTCCCGCACGCCGGCGCGCAGGGCCACCAGCACCTCTTCCCGGTTCAGCTCCTCATCGCCCAAAACTTTTTCCAGAAGGCTATCGTCGAACGTGGCCGCCTCTTCCACCAGCTCCGTGCGCAGGGCTTCCACCCGCTCAGCCACCTGGGCAGGGACAGCGAATTTCCCCCCGGTGGGTTGTCCGGTGAACACGTCCACCAGCCCCAACAGTTTTTCCCCCTCCCGCACGGGGTAAAACAGGGGAAGGAACTTGCCTTCCAAGCTGTGACGGAGCTCGTCGAGCACCTTTTCTGGATCGGCCAGGGGTTTGTCCATCATGTTGACGAACACCACAGCCGGCCGGCCCAAGGCGTGACGGATGGCCCACGCCTGCTCGGTGACCACTTCCACCGGTTTTTCCGCGTTGACGACCAAAACGGCCAAATCGGCGGCATCCAGCCCCTTGTAGATCTCCTCCACGAACTCGCCCAGCCCGGGCGTCACCAAAAGCTGGACGGCCTCGTCTTTCCAGCTCAAGGAAGCCAAGGCCAGGTCGATGGACAGGCGCCGGTTCTTTTCCTCAGGGGTACGATCCAAGGCCACATCGCCGCTGAGCCCGGCCAGGCGCAGCAGGGCTTCCGCCAACGCGGTTTTGCCCGAACCGGAGTGGCCAACCAAACATAAGCTGGGGGCTTGCTTCATTCCCATCACCTCAAAAAAGTTGTTCCGTACCGCGGCGGCAGTATATCCTAGGGGGTGGAAAGGAGCAAAGTGCTTGCGAATTTGTTCCGACGCAAAGGCCTTGGTCGCGTGGAAGAACTGCTGCTTGAGCATTACAACCTGATGGAACAGACCGTGCGGACCATGGCCCGCGGGGTGGAGATGAGCCTCCAACAAGCGCCGCGGGAGGCATTGGAGGAAATCGATGTGGAGTGCCACCGGTGGGAGTCGCGGGCCGACGACGCGCGCCGTGAGGTCGAGCTGGTGTTGGTGAAAGGGGCGCTTTTGTCCAGCACGCGCCGCTTCTTGTTGGATATCATTGAAGGGGTCGATCAGATGGCCAACACGGCCGAACACACCCTGGACTTTTTGGTCCTCCAGCGCATCGTCGTGCCCGAGCTGTTGCACCCCCTGGTCCGGGACATGGTCCAGGTGACGCTGGAGCAGCTGGGCGACCTCAAAGACGCGGTGTTGGGGCTGGTGCGGCGGGACAAGGAGGCGGTCCGCAAGGCCGGGGAGGTCGAGCAGAAGGAAAGCCGGGTGGACGAGCTGCTGCGCCGGGGCATCCTCCGCCTGTTCGCCACTCCCCTGCCCTTGGCGGAGAAGATCCTCGTGCGCGAGTTTTTGGAGAAGCTCGCCTCCCTGTCCGACCGGGCCGAGGACGTGTCCGACTTGGTGGTCATGGCGGTGGCGGTGGAAAGCCCCTAGCGGGAAGGGAGGCCGAGGATGAAACGGTTTTTGGCCAAGGTGATGGGCAAGCACACCTTCGTTCCCCTGCGGGAGCATGCGGAGGCGGTGGAGAGCACCGCCGAGGAGCTGGGGAAGCAGCTGCGCGCGTGGTTGCGCGGCGAAGCGGTGGAGCCGGATTTGGTCAGCCAAAAGGAGCATCAAGCGGATCTCATCAAGCGCCGGTTGCGGGCGGACCTCATGCGGGCCCGGTTTCTCCTTCTTTCGCGCTCAGCCCTCCTTGAGCTCTTGGCCCATCAAGACCTGATCGCTGACCTGTGTCAAGACGCCGCCCTGCTCATGGCCCAGCGCCGTCCCCCCTTGGACATCGCACTGGAAGACGACTTCCGCGCCCTGGGCGAAGCGTTGAGCAAAACCGTGCACGCGTACAACGTGGTCATCGGTGACTTTGACCAGGCGGTCCGGAGCGGAAACCTCGCGGGCTATGGGAGCAAGATCGCCGAGGGCATCGACCGCGTGAACCAGTTGGAGCACGAGTCCGATCTGCTTGAGCGCCAAACTGTGGCCCTCATCTACCAGCGGGAGGACATGCCCGCTTTCGATCGGTACCACCTGATCCAGCTTGTGGTCCTGTTGGGCAACGTGGTGGACCAGGTGGAGGAAGCTGCGGGGACGGTGGGCATGCTTTTGGCGGGGGTGTAGATCACCAAAAGCTCATCGGGTCAGGATCCACGCGCAACCAAGGGGGGGCTTGACGCAGCACTTGCCTGAGGGCCTGGTCGACCGCGGGTCCCCGCACCAACATGTGGGCGCGCGTCACACCCCGGAGGGGAAACAGGGGAACCGGACCGAGGACCTCCAACCCCAGGGGAATCAGCTGGGAAGCCAGTTGGGCCAACTTTTGTTGGGCTTTGCTCCCCTCGCCGATGAGGCGGAACAGCGGCAGGAAAGGGGGGTAACGCAAGGAACGGCGGTACGCGAGCTCTTCCTCGAAGAAGCTGCGGTAGTGACCGGTCAGGGCGTGGCGGATGGGGTAGTAGTCGGCCTGATCGGTCTGCACGATCACCTCGCCGCGGAGGGGGCCGCGCCCCGCTCTTCCTGCTGCGCTGGTGATCAACTGGTAGGTGCGTTCGCTGGCCCGGTAGTCGGGCCGGGCCAGCAACTGGTCGGCGTTGATGACGCCGACAAGGGTGATGCGGGGAAAGTCCAAGCCCTTGCCCACCATTTGCGTGCCGACCAGGATGTGGATCTCGCCCTGGGCGAGGGCGGTGAGGATCGCATCGCGCCGGCGGGCCGTCTCGGTGTCCAGCCGGGCCACCACGGCCCTGGGGAAGAGCCGGCGCGCCTCATGTTCCACGCGCTCGGTGCCTACCCCGAACAGGCGGAACCGCGTGCCCCCGCAGCGGCGGCAGCGGGGCTCGCCCACGCGGTACCCGCAGGCGTGGCACACATACGCCCGGCGCTCACGGTGGTACACCAGGCCGATTTCGCACGTGGGACAGCGCAGCAGTTCCCGGCAATCGCGGCACGTGGCCCCGGTGTAAAACCCTAGGCGGTTGTGGAACAACAACACTTGGCCCCCTTGCGCCAGATGGCGGGCCATCGCTTCCCGCAGCTCAGGGCTGATGACCTCCTCGCCCCGCGGCACAGCCCGCGCCTGCGGCGGCCATCCGGCCACCCGCTCCTCCAGCTCCACCAAAGCGATTTCGTCCTGTTGGGCGCGGAAGAAGGTGTCCACCCCAGGGGCGGCCGAGGCCAACACCACCGCGCAGCCCTGGACCTGGGCGCGCCGCTCAGCCACCTCGCGGGCGTGGTAGTACGGCACGTGCTCGTCTTGCTTGTAGGCGGGCTCCCCTTCCTCGTCCAGGCAGATGAGCCCCAGGTTGGGCGAGGGGAGGAACACCGCCGACCGCGTGCCCACCGCGCAGCGCAGCTCGTTTTGGCGCGCAGCCTCCCAGGTGCGCCACCGTTCCCCGCGCGGCATCTCCCCAAAATAGGCCCTGGGCGCAAACCTCAAAGTGGCCCGGGCCCGCGCCCAAAGCTGCGGCAATAGGGAGACTTCGGGCTCCAAAAGCAGCGCTGCCTTGCCGCGCTCAAGCGCTACCGCGGCCGCTTGGAGGTACACCTCGGTCTTCCCCGAGGCGGCAGGCCCGTACAGAAGGCAAGTTCGACCCTCGCCAATCCGCTGGACGATCTGTTCCACCGCCCTTTCCTGGGGTGGCGTGAGCCGGACGTGGCGTTGCGGCTCGTGGTATTTGAACGGCAGCGTGTAGGTTCGCACCCATCCTTTGTCCAGGAGGGCTTTGAGGGCCCGGGATGCGCCGGGGAGCTTGCGGAGCTCTTTTGCGGCGGTCGTTCCTTGGCCAAGGGCCTGTAACAGGCGCGCTTGGGAAGGGGCGCGCTTCCGAAGTTTTTGCACCACCTCCGGCAGCTGTTCGGGGGCCAGGGCCCACTCCACATGTTGCGGTCGTGCCCGGCTGGGCGCTGGGACCACTTGGGCCGCGCTCAAACCCACGGACACGAACGACCGTTGGGCCACAAATCGCACGAGCTCCAGGGCCAAAGGGGAGGCCACAGGTCCTGCAGTCCGCAGCACAGGCTGCAGCTTAAGCCCCGCTTGGCTGGGGGCTGGAAGAAGCTCTACCACCAAGCCCCACACCTGCCGTGGACCTAAAGGGACCTGCACGCGGTGACCCACCTCCACGGAAAGGCCTTCGGGAACGAGGTAATCCAGAGGTTCCTCGGGGATGGGGAGGGCCACACGGGCGATCAACGCGCCCCTTCCTTGCGGGCCAAGTAGCCCAAAACCCCGCGCACGGACATGCTCAGGTCGGCCTTGGCCGGGCCGGTGGTGGTCCACCCCCGCCCTTGCGCCTCGGCCAGCACGGCCTCCACCAAAGCCGACTCCGAGGTGTGCACACGCCGTAGCCGGTCCACGAGGGCGACCCATTCGCGGAGAAGGCGGGCGTACGCGTCCAAAAGTTCAGGCGAGCCAGGCCCGAAGTGGGTGAACAAGATCTGTTCCGGTTGTAACGCCTTGAGGCGCTCCAGCGTGGCCAACGCGGCCTCGAGGTCGAAGCTGGGGGGCACGGTGGTGGGAAGAAGTTTTTTGTCAAGGTACAGGCCGGCCGCATCGCCGGAGAACAACACCCGCAGGTTTTCCTCGAAAAAGCAGAGGTGGTGAGGTGCGTGCCCTGGGGCGTCCACCACGCGCAGGCGGAACCGCCCCACCTCCAGCACCTCCCCATCTTTGGGCGTGTACACGCGGTCAGGCGGCAAGGGAACCGCGTCCCCGTAGAGGGGGAAGCGGTCCCGCACCGCTTCCTTCACGGAAGCCACCAGGCGAGCGGGGTCGATGAGATGCCTGGCCCCCCGTTCGTGCACGACCACGCGGGCGCGGGGCAGGTCTTGCAGCAAAGCTCCTGCGCCGCCGGCGTGGTCGAGGTGAATGTGGGTGAGGAGCATCCAATGCACGTCTGGGCGGGCAAGGCCCAGGTGCTCCAAAGCAGCCAAGATCCGGTCCCGGGCCAAAGACGTGCCTGACTCCACCAACGCTGCGGGTCGGCCTTGCAGGATGTAAATGCCGCCTTGGCCGGGAACCCCGAACTGCCACGTGTCCAAAAACCACACCCCCGGTCGCACCTCTTGCAATCCCGTCAACGCCGACCTCCTTACAGGAACCAGCCGGTGACCACCCCTAACCAGACGAACAAGCTGGCCAACGCGCAGGCGCCCAAAGCCACCCCGGCCGCCTCCCGCATCCAAAAGCGCGTGGACAAAGGATACTGGCTGCGCGCAGCCAGGGCCTGGGCCACCAGGTTGGCGGCTGAACCCAAGGGCGAGCCGCTCGCACCCAGGCCCACACCCAGCGCCAGCGCCCACCACAGCGGCGTGATGGCCACACCACTTCCTTCCAAGCCGCGGATGAGCCCCACCAGGGTCACCGCGGTGGGAACCGCGCTCAATCCCCAGGATAACAACGCACCCAGCCACAGGAACACGAGGGCGAGGAGCACGGTCGATCCGCCCGTGCCGGCCACCAACCCTCGGGCCAGGAACCCCGACAGTCCGCTGGCCTCAAGCCCCCCGGTAAGGACCATCAGGCCCGTCATGAAGATGAGGAGGTCCCATTCCACCCCGCGGAGGAACGCCTCCGGGGTGGGGCGGAGGAGCACCGCGCTGAGGGCCGCACCGATGAGGGCCACGAGGCCTGGGGGGAGGCCCAACGGCCCATGCACGGTAAACAACCCCAACACCAGGACCAGGAGGAAGGCCAGTTTACGCATCGAGCGGCGGTCCGTGATGGCCCGCCGTTCGTCCATCGCCAGCAAAGCCTCCACGTTTTCCACCTTGCGCACCAAGGATGGGTGGAACCGCCAGGCCAGCAGGGCCAGCGAAAAGGCCAGGGCCACCAGGGCCACCGGCGCGGCATGGGTCAAAAAGTCGTTGAACGACAGTCCCCCTGCTGATCCGATGAGGATGTTGGGGGGATCGCCCACCAGGGTGGCGGTGCCCCCGATGTTGGCCATCACGACTTCCGAGAGCATGAGGGGCTGGGGGGGCAGGCCCAGGATCTCGGCCACGGAGATCGTCACAGGGATGACGGTGAGAAGGGTGGTCAAGTTGTCCAAGAACATGGAGGCCACGGCGGTGGTGAGACCGAAGGCGAGGAATAGGGCCAAGGGCTGACCGCGGGCCAGCTTGGCCGCCCGGACGGCCACGTACTGGAAAAAGCCCGTGTCCCGCAGCATGCCCACCAGGGCCATCATCCCGAACAAAAGCCACAATGTGTCCGCATCGATGCTGGCCACCACCGCGGGCATGGGGAAGAACCCCATCAGGATGCCTCCGATGGCCATGACCACCGCGCCGGCCAGGGCGGCCAGGGCGCGGTGAACCCAGCCCGAAGCCATCAACAGGTAGGTGCCGACAAAGACCACGCCCGCCGTGGCCATAAAAGCCACGTGCACGGAGGATCAGACTCCTTTCGCGCGGCGGTTGAGGAAGTCCTCAGCTTTGCGCAGGACCTCGCGCTGTTCGGGATAAGTCAGCCGTTCCAACGCTTGGGGAAACGGCACCCATTCCATGGCCTCGATTTCGGGGAGGCTGGGGGCGCCGTCCTCCGGGGAATAAGCCAAAAACAGCACGAGTTCTTTGTTGACCGGGCGCCCACGGCGCAAAAACGTGTACCGGTCCCTCTCTACAAATCCGGGGATCAACTCCACGTGATGGATCCCCACCTCCTCCCGCACCTCGCGCAAAGCCGCGGTGGCCTCGTCTTCGCCGGGTTCGATGTGCCCTTTGGGAAAACCCCAGTGCCCCCCGCCGCGGTTCTTGATCAGCAGGTACTGTCGGTCGCCGTGGCGCTCCCGGAACAGGATGATCCCGGCCGCGCGCTCGTCCACCATGGGTTCACACGATGTCCAACTCGCGGCCGCGCGCGTCGTACGCCTTGGCGGAAAGCCCCAAACAGCGCAGCTCTTGCCACAGCACCTTGAACGATTCGGGGATGCCCGGCCGCGGGAACTCCTCCCCCTTCAAGATGGCTTTGTACAGCTGGACCCGGCCGCGCACATCGTCGGACTTGAGGGTCAGCATCTCCTGCAGAAGCGAAGCCGCGCCATAGGCCTCCAGCGCCCACACCTCCATCTCGCCCAGGCGCTGGCCGCCAAACTGCGCTCGTCCTCCCAATGGCTGCTGGGTGATCAGGGCATAGGGTCCCGTGGAGCGGGCGTGGATCTTTTCCGAGGCGATGTGCTCCAGCTTCAAAAGGTACGCCACGCCCACCGTGACCGGGGACTTAAACGGCTCGCCGGTGCGGCCGTCGCGCAACACCACCTTGCCGTCCTTGCGGTTAGGGTCGTCCAGAAGCCCGTGTTCCATCAGGGCCTGGGTCAGCTCTTCAAAGATCGTGTGCTCTTGGGCCCCATCGAACACCGGCGAGGCCGCCTTTTCCCCCCGCAGGAAACACAGCCAACCCAAGTTCGTCTCGAAAATTTGGCCCAAGTTCATGCGCGAGGGCACGCCCAATGGGTTGAGGATCACGTCCAACGGGGTGCCGTCGGGAAGGAAGGGCATGTCCTCTTCGGGGAGGATGGTGGCGATAACGCCTTTGTTGCCGTGACGGCCGGCCAACTTGTCCCCCACCGCGACCCGACGCCGCTGGGCCACGTACACCTTCACCAGCTCGATCACGCCGGGTTCCAATTCGTCGCCTTTGGCCCGCGACAGGTGCTTGACACGGATCACCGTGCCCGTGCCGGAAATCGGGGGCATGCGCAGCGACGTGTTCTTGAAGTTGCGCATCCGCTCGCCGAAGATGGAGCGGAAAATCTTCTCTTCCGGGGTGAGTTCGGCCCCACCTCGCGGGGTGATCTTCCCCACCAAGATGTCCCCGGTCTGCACTTCGGTCCCCACGCGGATGATCCCGTGCTCGTCCAAATTGCGCAGGGACTGGCGGGGCACGTTGGGGATGTCCGCCGTGATTTCCTCCGGCCCCAGCTTGGTCTCCTCGGCGCGGACCTCGAACTCTTGGATGTGGATCGAGTCCAGTACGTTGTCCCGTACCAGGCGTTCGGAAACCACAATGGCGTCCTCGTAGTTGTAGCCCTCAAACGGGATGAAGCCGACGAGGAGGTTCGTGCCCAGGGCCAGTTCCCCATGGACCGAGGATTGGGAGTCCGCCAGCACGTCGCCCTTCTTGACCTTGTCCCCGCGGCGCACGAGCGGGTAGTGGTGGAGGAGGGTATCCTGGTTGGAGCGCTCGAAGTTGTGCAGGAAATAAGTTTTCGAGCCCTTCTTGCCCTTGACCACGATCTGGCGGGCATCGGCGTAGGTTACGGTCCCGTCCTCCTCGGCGAGGATCACGGCCCCGGAATCCCGGGCGGCCTTGGCCTCCATCCCCGTGCCCACCAGCGGCGCTTCGGGCTTGAGCAAGGGCACAGCTTGGCGTTGCATGTTCGCCCCCATGAGAGCCCGGTTGGCGTCGTCGTGCTCCAGGAAGGGGATCAAGGAGGCGGAAACGCCCACAATGACGTCGGGGCTGACCTCCATGAAGTCCACCTCCTCCGGCCGCACAAGCCGCAACTCCTCCTTGCCTGTTCTCACCTGGACCCACTCGCCCAAGATCCGGCCGTCGGCGTCCACCCGCACGGTGGCCGGAGCGATCTTGTACCTCTGTTCTTCGTCGGCCATGAGGTAGCGGATTTCCCCGGTGACGCGGCCGTTTTTGACCACCACGTAGGGGGCTTCCAAAAAGCCGTACGGGTTCACCCGGGCGTACAAGGCGATGGATGTGATGAGTCCGATGTTTTGGCCCTCGGGGGTCTCGATGGGGCAGATGCGGGCGTAGTGGGAGGGGTGCACGTCGCGGATCTCGATTTTGGCCCGGCGGGCAGGGAGGCTTCCCAACGCCGACAGCCGCCGCTTGTGGGTGATCTCCGCCAACGGGTTGGTCTGCTCCAGGAACTGCGAAAGGCGCCCTGTGTAGAACAAGTAGTTCAGCGAGGCTTGGATGGTGCGCGAGGAAACCAACCGGCGAAGGGCCTCCTTGTCTTCGGGGTCGTAATGGGACAACTTGTCCTGGGCAATGCGCGCCATCCGGGTGAGTCCATCCTCCAGGGCGCTCAGCGCCTGTTCCCCGGGCAGACGGACCCGCTTGTTGGCCAAGTGGTCCGTTTCGTCAATGAGGGTGGGATCTTCCGGGGCGCGGAGGAGGAAGTCCAGGGCCGCGTACACGTCCTCGGGGGTAAGGCAGGTTTCCGTGCGCTGCAGCCCCAATTTGCGGTTGGCCTTAAACCGCCCGACCTCGGTGAGCTGATAGGTTTCCTCGTTGAAGTACAGGTTTTGCAGGTATTCTTGGGCTTGGCTGTAGGTGACGCGCTCGCCGGAGCGGAACCGCAGGTACACGTAGCGAACAGCATCCTCTTGGGTGGTGACGCTCTTTTCTGCCTCCTCTTCCAACGACTTGGCGATGGCCGGATGCACCACGCGCAGGGTGGGCCGCCGCAGCCGGCTGAGCACGTTGGCGCGCTGCGGGGTGATCTCCTCCCCGGGGTTCCACCGCTCATCGCCCACCTGCAAGGGTTCGCCCAACACAACCCGCTTCCATTGCTGGATGCGCTCCGACAGGTCCTCGAGCGGCACCACCACCGTGTACCGCGTGAGCATTTCCTCTGTGCTCATGCCCAGCGCACGCAAGAAGAGGGTGACGGGGATCTTGGCCCGCCGGTCCAGGTTGGCCTTGAGGCTCCAGCGGCGCGTGTCGAGGTCGATTTCCAGCCACGAACCCAGCTCGGGGAGGAAGTGGGCTCGGAAGAGGTACGGCTCTTCCTGGGTGATGTAGATCCCCGGGGAGCGCACGAGCTCGTTGACGAGCACGTTTTCTGTGCCGTTGATGATGAATGTGGCCCGGGGGGTCATTAAGGGGACGTCGGCCAGGTAAAGTTCGGCTTCCCGGCGCAGGCGGCCGCCGTCGTACAAGCGACCCGTGGCCTTCAGGGGCGCGGCGTAGGTCAGGCCTTTTTCCCGGCATTCCCGCTCGTCGCAGGGCGGTTCCCCCAGTTTGGGCTCAACCAGCTCGATGTACAGGTCGTCCCGCCCTGGGGCTCGGATGGGGTTGATGCGGGCGAACGCCCGCGGGATGCCCTGGGTGAGGAACCGCTCATAGGAATTGAGCTCGTCGGCAATAAGGGCCGGGGGCTCGATCCAACGCCGAGCCCGACCGTAATACTTACGGGTCACCGTCGTACGCTCCTGGGTCTTGACTTTCACCCTTTACGGCTAGCGCAGTTCCACTTCAGCGCCGGCCGCCACCAGCTTCTTCTTGATGTCCTCCGCCTCTTCAGGGCTCACACCGGCCTTGATCACCGCCGGCAGCTGGTCCACGAGGTCCTTGCACTCCTTGAGACCCTTGCCGGTGAGGTCCTTGACCACCTTGATGAGCTGGATCTTCTGCGGGCCGGCATTGGTGAGGACCACGTCCACCGTGGTCTTCTGGGCCTCGGCCTTGGCCTCCCCGGCCTGGGGGGCTACAGCCACGGCGACAGGGGCCGCGGCCACCGCAGCGGAAACCCCAAACCGGTCCTCAATGGCCTTGACCAGCTCGGCCAGTTCCTTCACCGTCATCGCTTCGATGGCCTGGATGAACTCTTCCTTTGTCATCGTCATCTATCCCTCCGCTTCCTTTTTCTTTTGCACTTCCGACAACACCACGGGCAACTTCCGCAGGATGCCCGCCAGGGCGAAGGCCAACCCGCGCATCGGACCGGCCAGGGCCCCGGCCAGCCGGGCCAGGAGCTCCTCCCGGGTGGGGAGGTTGGCGTACCACTCCACCTCCGGGCCGGAGACGGCTTGGCCTTCGAACACCCCGGCCTTCACTTGCAGGGTGGGGTAGCGTTTAACGCACTCCCGCGCCATGCGGAACGGCAGCGCGGGGTCCCCTTCCCCGAAGATGAGGGCGTTGGGCCCCTTGAGCACTGGTCCGAGCTGCGTAAGCCCCACTTCTTCCGCGGCTTTCCTGGCCAGGGTGTTTTTCACCACCCGCAGCTCCACGCCTTGTTTGCGCAAGAAGCGGCGCAGCTCCGTCAGCTCGGGCCCCGGCAGCCCGCGATAATCCAACAGCACCAGCGCACGGGCGCGGGTGAACCTCTCTTTCAACTCCTCCACTTGGGCCACTTTTTCCGGGCGGGGCATGGTTCCTCCTTTACAAGGCCTGAGCCGCAGCGACGAGCTCGTTTTCGTGGACCCGGATGCCCGGCCCCATGGTGGAGCAAATGGTCACTTTTTTGATGTAGCGCCCTTTGACGCCTTCGGGCCGGCGGTCCAAAATGGCCCGCGTCAGCGCCACCAAGTTTTGTTCCAGCTGCTCCACCTCAAAGTTCGTCTTCCCGAAGATGGTGTGCACGATCCCGTAGCGGTCCGCGCGGAACTCGATCATGCCCGCTTTGAGCTCCCGCACCACCTGCCGCAGGTCCAGGGTCACCGTGCCCGTCTTGGGGGAGGGCATGAGGCCCCGGGGGCCCAGGATCTTGCCCAGTTTCCCCACCACGGACATCATGTCCGGGGTGGCCACCACCCGGTCGAACTCCAGCCAGCCCTCCTTTTGAATCTTCTCCGCCAGCTCCTCACCTCCCACGTAATCGGCCCCCGCCTCCTCGGCCTCCCGAATCTTCTCCCCTTTGGCGAACACCAACACGCGCACGGCTTTGCCCGTGCCGTGGGGCAAGGCGCAGGTGCCGCGGACCTGGTGCTGCGCGGGGTTGATGCCCAAGTTGAACTTGGCCTCCGCGGTCTCCACAAACTTGGCCGTGCTTGTTTTCTTCATGAGTTCGATGGCCTCCCGGATGGAGTAGACCTTGGCCTTTTCCAGGAGGGCCACCTTGGCCTGGTAGCTGCGGCTGCGCTTCATGGAACCACCTCAATGCCCATGTTTTCTGCCGTGCCGATGACCATGCGCATGGCCGCCTCGAGGCTGTCCGTGTTGAGGTCGGGCATTTTGCGCTCGGCGATGCGGCGCACCTGTTCCATGGTGATCTTGCCCACCTTCATCCGTTTGGGGGTGGGCGATCCCTTGTCAATGCCCGCGGCTTTCTTGAGCAGGACGGCCACGGGCGGTTGCTTGAGCACGAACTCGAAGGAGCGGTCCTGGTAAACCGTGATCTCCACAGGGATCAGGGTGCCCGGCTCCTCGCCCTTGGTGGCCTCGTTGAACTTCTTGCAGAACTCCATGATGTTGACCTTGTACTCGCCCAAGGCCGGGCCCACCGGGGGTGCGGGGTTGGCCTGCCCCGCAGGGATTTGCAGCTTGATCTTGCCCGCGATGGTTTTGGGGGGCATGGGTCCTCCTTTTACACTTTGGCGATGCCGTCCAGCCCAATGCGGACGGGCGTTTCGCGGCCGAAGATCTTCACCATCACCACGGCCTCCTCGGCCTCTTTGTCGATCTCGCGGATGGCCCCGGTGAAGTCAGCAAACGGCCCCTCGGTGATCTGCACCACTTCGCCCACCTCAAAGTCCACCTTGATTTTGGGCAGCTTGGCCTCCACCTCAGGGGCCGCCGTGACCTCCGCTTTGCGCTGAACGAGCAGCAGCTCGGGGCCTTCGATGGGCACCGGGCGGGTGCGGCTCCCGACAAACCGCACCGAGCGCTCCAACCCACGAATGAGCTCCATCATCTGCTCCTCGTCCAACCCCATCTTGGCAAACACGTAACCCGGAATCAGCCGGCGCTTTTCGATGCGCTGGATGGAAACTTCGCGCTTGTCCTTGTACTCCTTGACCTTCACCAGGCCAGAGGCCCGCGCGTAGATTTTGTGTTCCCGTTCAATCTCGGCTCCCGCGGGCAACCGCCGACCGACCCGCAGGTGGGGCGGCAAGTAAGCCTCGGGGATGAGGCGCACCTCTTCACTGCCGTCCTCGTAGCGCAAGGTCAGACGCCGCACCTTCTCCCGGACCACCACGACGCCCCGGTCGTCCACCAAGAAGCGGTCGTCGGAGTCGGTGGTGAGGGGAAAGCCCGGGCGGGTCCGCTCCCCCACGCGGACCTCCCGGCGCAAGGCCTTGTCCGCGGGGATGAGGTACTCGGTTTCCGTGTGCGTGGTGGCGTTTTCCACCACCACCCGCCACAGCGTTTCCATGGCTACCACCTCGGCGGCGCGGTCGAGGTGGCGCGGGGCCCGGCGGGCCAACAACGCCCCCCGTTGCACCCGCTCGTTGCTGGCCACCATGAGCTCGTAGTCGTAGGGGATGCGGTAGTCGCTGGCGCGGCCTCGGCCGGAGCGGGAGGTGACCACTTCCTCTACGGGGACAAAGAAAAACTCGTGGTCGCCGTCTTTGGGGATGGGCTCAAAAAAGCGTTCCCAGCCGAGTTTGCGGACCCGCTCCTCCAGCTGCTGCTTGAGGCGCAATTCCGACCCGGCGTACGTTTGAATGGCGTACCAGCGCTTGCGTTGCATGAACCTCTCTTAGCTCCTTCTCAGGAGGAGCCCCACCACCCGCGTGAGGATGAGGTCGGCCAGCCCGAGGTACAGGCCGAGGACAATGGTGATGAGGATGATGAGCACGGTGAACGTGCCCACTTCCTTGCGCGAGGGCCAGCTCACCCGGCCCAGCTCCTGGCGGACGGCACCGATCAATCCGCCCATCCTCGGCCCCAAGGAGGCCACAAAGTTCCCTATCCTCTGCTGCAGGCTCATCTTGCCTCCTGGCAGGCCCGGGAGGACTCGAACCCCCAGCCTGCGGATTTGGAGTCCGCTGCTCTGCCAATTGAGCTACGGGCCTACGCTTCCTTGTGCGCCGTGTGCTTGCGGCACCACGGGCAGTACTTGCGCAACGTGAGCTTTTGCCGGCTGTTGGCGCGGTTCCGGCGGGTATGGTAATTGTGCCGCCCGCAGTCGGAACACGCCAGCGCTACCACCTGCACCGTGTCCTTTTTGGCCATATTACCTGAGGATCTTGGTCACCACGCCGGCCCCCACGGTCCGCCCACCCTCGCGGATGGCGAACCGCAGACCCTCGGACATGGCGATGTGCTTGAGCAGTTTGCAGTGCAACTTGTCCACGTTGTCCCCCGGCATGACCATCTCCACCCCTTCGGGGAGGATGATTTCGCCGGTGACGTCCGTGGTGCGGAAGTAGAACTGGGGCTTGTAGCCGGTGAAGAACGGGGTGTGACGACCCCCTTCGTCCTTGGACAGGACGTACACCTGGGCCAAGAACTCCGTGTGCGGGGTGATGGACCCCGGGGCGGCCAGCACTTGCCCGCGCTCCACTTCGTCCTTTTCAATGCCGCGGAGCAGAATCCCCACGTTGTCGCCGGCAATGGCCTCGTCCAGGGTCTTTTGGAACATCTCGATGCTGGTGGCCACAGTGCGCTTGATCTCATCGGTGAGGCCGACGATTTCCACTTCGTCGCCCGGCCGGAGGCGCCCCTGCTCCACACGCCCGGTGACCACGGTCCCGCGGCCCTTGATGGAGAAGATGTCCTCGATCGGCATGAGGAAAGGCTTGTCCTCTTCGCGCTTGGGCAAGGGGATGTAGGTGTCCACGGCCTGCATGAGGTCGAGGATCGGCTTCACCGCAGGGTCGGTGAGGGATGTGGCGCTGAGGGCTTTGAGCGCCGAGCCGCGGATGACGGGGATTTCGTCCCCGGGGAACTCGTACTTGGACAGGAGGTCGCGCACCTCCACCTCCACCAAGTCCACCAAGTCGGGATCTTCCACGGCGTCGACCTTGTTGAGGAAGACCACAATAGCCGGCACGTTCACTTGGCGGGCGAGGAGGACGTGTTCCCGCGTTTGGGGCATGGGGCCGTCCACGGCCGACACCACGAGGATGGCCCCGTCCATCTGCGCGGCCCCGGTGATCATGTTCTTGATGTAGTCGTGGTGGCCTGGACAGTCGATGTGGGCGTAGTGCCGATTCTCGGTCTCGTACTCCACGTGGGCCACGTTGACGGTGAGGATTTTCGTCTCGTCGCGGCGGAACAGCTTGGCATCCGCCTTGGCCACCTCGGTGTACGACCGCTCCTTGGCCAAACCCTTCATGGCCAGGACCTTGGTGATGGCGGCGGTCAACGTCGTCTTCCCGTGGTCGATGTGCCCGATGGTCCCAATGTTCACATGGGGTTTCGTGCGTACAAATTGCTCTTTGGCCATCCTAACTAACCTCCTGTTTGTAGATTCTCCGGCCTGGGCAGACCTGGACTGCCCTTGCTGCCTTAAGCCCGCGGTCGGAATCGAACCGACGACCTCTTCCTTACCAAGGAAGTGCTCTGCCGACTGAGCTACACGGGCCGGTGGAGCGAGTATACGCGCCCGAGGGCCACAGGGGCAAGGCAACTGTGGAGCCGACGGGACTTGAACCCGTGACCTCTAGCATGCCATGCTAGCGCTCTCCCAACTGAGCTACGGCCCCAAACCCATGCAATTTTCCCCCGTGGGGGGCCGGAGTTCAACTTAAATGTCCAAAGACAGGACCCGATGCGCGTTTTCGCGGATGAAGTCCCGCCGGCGGGCCACGTCCGTCCCCATCAGCGTGGTGAACACCTCGTCCGCCTCCAGCGCGTCGCGAATCGTCACTTGGCGCAGGATGCGCGTTTTGGGGTTCATCGTCGTCTCCCACAGCTCGTCGGGGTTCATCTCCCCCAGGCCCTTGAACCGGCGCACCGTGTACCCGTCGCCCGTCTCCAGCAACGCCTTAAGCTCTTCTTCGCTGTAGAGGTACTTGCGCACCGAGCCGCGGGAGGCCATGTACAGGGGGGCTTTCACGATGTACACGTGGCCCTGCTCGATCAAGGGGCGGAGGTTGCGGTAGAAGAAGGTGAGCAGCAGCGTGCGGATGTGGGCTCCATCCACGTCAGCGTCGGCCATGATGATGATCTTGTGGTACCGCAGGTTGGCGATGTCGAACTCCTCGCGGATGCCCGTGCCCAAAGCGGTGATGATCGCCCGCAATTCCTGGTTGTCCAGGAGCTTCCCTAGGCGGGCCTTTTCCACGTTGAGGACCTTGCCCCGCAAGGGGAGGATGGCCTGGAAGGTGCGGTCCCGGCCCTGCTTGGCTGAACCGCCGGCCGAATCCCCCTCCACGATGAACAGCTCAGCTTCCTCAGGGTTGTCGCTTGTGCAGTCGGCGAGCTTGCCGGGGAGGGACCCGGCGAACAGCGCCCCTTTGCGCCGCACCAGCTTGCGGGCCTTGGCCGCCGCTTCCCGCGCCCGATGGGCTGTGAGCGACTTCTCGATGATGGCCCGGGCTACCCCGGGGTTCTTGGCCAAATACTGCCCCAGCTGCTCCCGCACCACCTCCTCCACCAACGCGCGGATCTCCGGGTTGCCCAACTTGCTTTTCGTTTGCCCCTCAAACTCCGGCCGCGTCAACTTCACCGACACAATGGCCACCAACCCCTCGCGGATCGCCTCGCCGGGGATGGCCTCCTCCTCTTGCTTGAGCAGGCGCTTCTCCCGGGCATAGTCGTTGACCACCTTGGTCAACGCCGCGCGGAAGCCGGTGAGGTGCGTGCCCCCATCCCGCGTGTTGATGTTGTTGGCAAACGTGAACACTTCTTCGTCCATGGCGTCGGTGAACAGCATGGCCACCTCCACCGCTTGCGTGCCGCGGTCCTCGGCCAGGTAGATGGGCTCCTCGTGGAGGGGCTCCTTCCCCGTGGCCAGCTCCCGCACAAAGGCCACCAAGCCTCCCTCGGCCTTGAACGTGCGGCGCACCCCGGTGAGGCGGTTGTCGAAGTGGATGGCCAGTCCCGTGTTGAGGTACGCCAGCTCCTGGAGACGATGGGACAACTTGGAGAAGTTGTAGTGGATCTCCCCGAAAATTTCCCGGTCGGGCAAAAAGGTCACCGTAGTGCCCGTGTGCGTGCACTGGCCCACCGGGATGAGCTCGGTGCGCTTGCGGCCGCGCGCGAACTCCTGGCGGTAGACCACCCCATCGCGCCAGGCCACCTCCACCACCAACTCCTCGGAAAGGGCGTTCACGGCGGAGACCCCCACCCCGTGGAGGCCCCCCGACACTTTGTACCCGCCGGTTTCGAACTTCCCCCCGGCGTGCAAGGTGGTGAGGACCAGTTCGACGGTGGGAATGCCGGCCTCGGGGTGGATCCCCACAGGGATTCCTCGGCCGTTGTCCCGTACCGTCACCCGCTTGTCCTCGTGGATGACGACCTCGATCTCGGTGCAGTAGCCGGCCATGGCTTCGTCCACGGCGTTGTCCACCACCTCGTAGATCATCTGTAGAAGGCCGTCCGGGCCGGTGGAGCCGATGTACATCCCCGGCCGCTTGCGCACCGCCTCCACGTCGTCCAAAACCTGAATTTTGTCTACATCGTAGGTTGTATCGTGGGGCATCCGAACCACAACAAAGCTTATCCCATTTGCAAAAGTCCCGCAAGAACATCTGTCCCCGCGGGGGCTGGGCCCCGGGACCCTGGTTGCCCTGGGCGCGGCCGGGTAATCTCCGTTGATAAGAAAGGGGGCGTATGCTTCTGTTGGAATGGCAGGGGCGGACGGTGCTGGAAAAAATGGGCATCCCGGTGCCCCCAGGCGATGTAGCGCGCACGCCGGCTGAGGCCAAAGAAATTGCCCAGCGCGTGGGCCAACCCGTGGTGCTCAAGGCCCAAGTGCCGGTGGGGGGCAGGGGCAAGGCCGGGGGCATCCGCCGCGCCGAAAACCCTCTGCAGGCGGAAGAGCTGGCCCGACAGATGCTGGGCTCAAAGCTCAAAGGCCTGGAGGTGCGCGAACTTTTGGTGGTGGAGGCTGTGGAGGTCCAGGCCGAGCACTACTTGAGCATCACCATCGACCGCGCGCGCCGCGCTCCTGTGTTCATCTACTCCCCGCAGGGCGGCGTGGACATCGAGGAGGTGGCCCGGCAGAACCCCGCGGCCATCGCTAAGGTCTACCTCTCGCCCTTGGAAGGGCCGCTGGCGTTCCGGCTGCGACGTCTGTTCGCTTTGGCCCCAGCTGTGCTGCGGCCCGCGCTTTCTCAAATCGCCACGAAACTCTACGAAACGTTTACGCTTTACGAGGCCAACCTCGTGGAGATCAACCCCTTGGCCCAGGTGGGCCAAGGCTTGGTGGCCTTGGACGCCAAGCTGATCTTGGACGACGACCACCGTCCAGGCGAGCACTTCGCCGGCTTGGCTGAAGCCGTGACCGATCCGTTGGAAGCGGAGGCCAAGAAAGCGGGGATGAGCTACGTGCGCCTCGACGGGGACATCGCCGTCTTGGGCAATGGTGCGGGGCTGGTGATGGCCACCCTGGACCTGGTGGTGCAAGCGGGCGGGCGGCCGGCCAACTTCCTGGACATCGGCGGCGGCGCCCGCGCCGACCGCGTCAAAAAAGGCTTGGAAATCATTGCCCGCGACGGACGGGCCAAAGCCCTTTTTGTCAACGTGTTTGGAGGCATCACGCGCTGCGACGAGGTCGCCCGCGGGATCGTGGACGCCCACAAGGATTTTCCCATCCCCATGGTGATCCGCCTCGTGGGCACAAACGAAGCCGAGGCCAGAAAAATCCTGGCCGAGGCCGGGTTGGTAGGCGTGGAAACCATGGAACAGGGCGCGGCCAAGGCCGTCGCCTTAGCACAAGGAGCGTTGCGATGAAAGGACTTATGCTGGTCGTGGTGTTGAGCGTGGCGGCTTGGGGCCAGGCGATCCTGCCCTTGGCTGAAGTGCGTCCGGGCATGACGGGCTACGGCCTCACGGTGGTGGCCGGCACGGACATCGCCCGGTTTGACGTGGAAGTGGTGGCCGTGCTCGATGAACCCGGCGACAAAAACGACTTTATCGTGGTACGGGTGTGGGGCGAGGCGATCACCCGTTCCGGCGGTGTGGCCCAAGGCATGTCGGGAAGCCCGATTTATATCGAGGACAAGCTGGTAGGCGCTCTGTCCCGGGCGGCGATGTGGTCCATGGACCGCGAAAGGCCGCTGGCCCTCGTGACCCCCATCGAACCCATGCTCAAGGTGCTGGAAGAGGTAACCCGGAGCGGACCCAGCTGGGACAGCGAGGAGCGCTTCGGCGTGTTGGGGATGGACCCTTGGCCTGTGGCCGTGCCGCTGATGGTGAGCGGCCTTTCCGCCCGCGCGCAGAAGGTGCTCGAACAAGGGGTGCGGTGGGACGCTTTGGACCCCCATTTGGCCTCGCTTTTCCCCCTGTTCCGCCTCGAGGTGCCCGGTGTGCTGGAGCTGGGCATTCCTCGGGTGATCGCTGCGCCGGGGTTGTCCACTTCTTGGCCCACGGTACCGCTGCAGCCCGGCGCTCCGGTGGGGGTGGCCTTGGCCACGGGCGACGTTTCCATAGGGGCCCTGGGGACGGTGACGTTGGTGCGGGATGGCGCGTTGCTGGCCTTTGGGCATCCGTTCCTGTTCACCGGGGCCTGTCGCTACTTCCTCACCGATGCGGCGGTGCTGGACACCGTGGCCGCCTATGACATTTCCTACAAGTTTGGGACCTTGGGAGAGATCCAAGGGGGGATCTTCGCCGATCGCCTGGCCGGCATTGCCGGACGCATCGGACGGATACCCCGCGGCATCGCCACCAAAATCAGCGTGCAGGACTTGGATACCGTTTCCATGCGGACACTCGCGGTGCGGCTCGTGGAGGAGCCTCGGCTCTCCCCGCTTCTTTTGTTCGTCTCCGGAATTCAAGCTGCCGACGAGGTCCTCGATCGCTTGGGCCAGGGCACGGCCACCGTACGCTACACCATCCGCGGTCTGGGGATGCCCCGCCCCCTCACCCGGGAAAACGTCTTCCTCTCCACCGAGGACATCGCTTTGTATGCGGCTTGGGAGGCGGCCCTGGTCATGGACGTGTTGATGTACAACGAGTTCCAAGACCCACGGCTCACTTCCGTGGACTTGGAAGTTGCGGTTCGCACGGAATTCCGCGCGGCCGAGGTGGTGGAACTGATCACAGAAAAAGGGGCCTACGCCCCTGGCGACGTCGTGCGTTTTTTGGTGCGTGTCCGCAACTGGCGGGGCCAGGAGGAGGAGTGGGAAGGTGAGCTTAAAATTCCGGAGGAGCTGGACTCCCCCTATGTGGAGCTCCGCGCTTACGGTGGGCCGCGCCGCCGCGAGAAAGGCGAGCCCCCACCCATCTTAGAATCCCTGGGTGATCTGATCGATTACCTCGAGGGCCTTCCTCCCTACGACACCCTCACCGTGGAGCTTTTTGCCCGCGACCCCATTTCCGATCTGGTTGGAGAGACCTGGTTGTACGGCGTGAAGGGGATTTCCGACCGCTTGCCGGGGGTGGTGGTGTACGGTCGGGTATCGGTGATCTTGCCGTTAGAGAGGAAGTAGCCATGTGGGACGTGCGGGAGGCCGCGGAAGTCTTGGAGGCGAAGCTGATTCGGCCGATGGCTCCCTTTGCCGCCTCTGGGGCCAGCTGCGACTCCCGCCGCGTCCGCCCCGGCGACGTGTTCGTGGCCCTGCGGGGCAGAACCCGCGACGGCCACGACTTCCTCCCCGAGGCGTACGCCCGGGGTGCCGTGGGCGCGTTGGTGTCCAAGGACCCTGGCGTTGGTCACAACCTCATCCTCGTCCCTGACGTGCAAAGCGCGCTGTGGGAGCTGGCCGCGTGGCGGCGGAACATGCTCGACGTGTCCGTGGTGGGGGTGACCGGCTCGTTCGGCAAGACCACCACCAAAGAGCTGGTGGCGGCGGCGCTGTCCACGCGTTACCGCACCTATCGGGCCCCCGAAAACTACAACACAGAAATCGGCGTTCCGCTCGCTGTGCTCTCCATCCCCGACGACGCGGAAATTGCCGTGTTCGAGATGGGGATGACCGCCCGGGGGGAAATCCGGAAACTGGCGGAGCTGGTGCAACCGTGGGCGGGGATCATCACCTCGGTGGGCCCTGCCCATCTTGGTTCCCTGGGCTCGATCGAACACATCGCGGAGACGAAGTGGGAGTTGGCGGAAAGCCTGCCTGAAGAGGGGCTTTTGGTGTTGGGGTGGGACTTTCCCGAGCTGCGGGCCCGGGTGGAGCGCTGCGCCGGCCTGTGCTTGCGCTTTGGCCGCACGGAAGAGGCGGACTTCTTCCCCCAGGACGTGGTGGCCGACGATCCCAGCGGGGTACGGTTCCACGCCATCGGCCCGGGCGGGGTCACCCCGGTGAAGCTGCAACTTTTGGGCGAGCACGTGGCGGTGCTGGCGTGCGGGGCTTTGGCCTTGGCTTGGGGGATGGGTGTGCCGGAAAAGAGCGCGGCCCAGGCCCTGGCTCACGTGCAGCCCGTCGCCCACCGTCTCCACCTCGTCCCCGCCCCCTTCGGCTGGATCTTGGACGACTGCTATAACGCCAATCCCCTGTCCATGCAGGTGGCCCTCCAGCTTGTGAAAAGCCTCAAGGTACCCGCGGTGCGCAGGGTGGCCCTGGTGGGGGACATGTTGGACCTGGGGCCAGAGGAGGGGAAATTCCACCGCGCGGTGGTGGAGCAAGCCCAGGGGTTGGACGCGTTGTTTTGCTATGGGCCGCGGTTTGCCGCGGCGTTCAACGGCTGGACAGGTCGGGGGATGGGCGAGCCCGACGACCTCGATGCCGTGTTGGAGGCCCTGCGGACCGAACTCTGGCCGGGCCCCACCCTTCTCCTCATCAAGGGCTCCCGCGCGATGGCGTTGGAGCGGGCTGTGGAGGCCCTCCTCCATCCCCCCAACTCCGTCCCGCGCGGCTGAACCCCAGGCTCGCTCCCACGGCCAGCGTGCCCAAGCAACCCCACATCAGCGCCGGCGCATGGGGCAAAAGGTCCAACAGCAACCCCCCCACGAACGGCCCGGTGGACCAGCCCAAGGTCTCGGCAAAGCCCAATGCGCCCAGATAGCGGCCCCTCCGCTCCTCGCCGGCCATCTCCGCGGTCACGGTCATGGTGGTGGGGGCGAACAAGCCTTCGCCTAAGGTGGCCACCGCCACGGCAGCCATGAGCTCAGGCAATCCCCGTGCCCACCCCACGGCCGCGTAGCCAATTCCGTAAAGCAGGCTTCCCAAGGCCAACGCGCGAGCGCGGCGGAGTCGATCGGCCCAGCGGGCCAGCGGGTACTGGACAAACACGATCACAAGCCCGTTGAGGGTGAGCAAGGCCCCAAATTCGGCCTCCGACCGGCCCAGCCGGCCCACGGTGTACACGGAAAGCGTGGACACCAACTGCCCAGCCACCACGAACACAAGGTAGGCCAGCAGCAAGAACACGAGGAAACGGCGGTCTTGGGTGAGCCCACGTAAACCCGCACCCACAGCCGAGGAGCAGGCCTTGGGGCCAGCACCCCGCACCGTAAGCAAGATCAAGAACGCCACGCCGGTGATGGCGGCTCCGAACGCGAACAAGGTCCAATAGGGAAGGAAAGCGGCGAGGTAGCCCCCGATGGCGGGGCCGGCCGCCCAGCCAATGTTGCTGCCCACCCGCAGCACACCGTAGGCCTCCATGCGCCGGCCCGCGGCCAGGTCGGCCACCATGGCCGTGATCACGGTCATGGCCATGGCCCCGGTCAGGCGCAAGCCGAGGTACGCCAGGGCGACGGCCCAAATCGGGCCTGCTTTTTGGATCAGAAACGCCAACAGGCCAAACAGCCCCGTGCGCAGGACGGCGGACAGCAACGCCACCGGCCGCTGGCCCCACCGATCGGCCAGTTCCCCACCCACCACCCGTCCCCCCGCGCTCACCCCCGCGTTAAAAAGCATGATCGTCCCCACCACGGTCATCGCCAGGCCCCGGTCGCGGTGCAGGTAAAGGGACAAGAACGGCAAGGCCAAGGAAAAACCTGCCGAGGTGATGAGCTGGGCCCCGGTCAGGGCCCACAGCTGCCGGTCCAGTTTGCCGAGCGAGGCCAGGGTCTTTTTCATCCGAGGCGGTGGAACATCCAAGCCAACAAAGGAGCAAAGGCCAAAGCGGGAAGGAAGTCCGCGGCTTTACCCACCTTGAGCTTGACGAGGTCCAGGCCCAAAACGAGGATCACCGCGCCTCCGGCGGCGGAAAGCTCCACCAACCCCGGCGTGTCCGGACTCAGCCCGGCCCAGCCGGCCCCCAGCCCGCGGGCCACCAGGGTCAGTCCACCTTGGTACACGAGGATGACGCCCAGCGAAAGGAGGACCCCCGGGCCCAGGGTCGCGGCCAAGGTGAGGGCTGAAATGCCGTCCAAAATGGATTTGGCGGCCAGGAGGGTCCAATCCCCGTGCAGGCCGTCCTGCAGCGCCCCCACCACGGTCATCGGCCCCACACAAAAAAGAAGGCTCGCCGTAAGGAACCCCTCCGCCAGGGGGCGGCCACGGAACAGGGCTGCCACCCGTTGGGTTCCCCGCTCGAGCCGCTCCCCCAGCCGCAACCCCGTGCCCGTCGCTCCGCCTAAAATCACGGCCAGCATGAGGACCAGCACGTTCTGTGTGGTGAGGGCGAGGCGCAAGCCCAACACCAAGGTGGTGATCCCCACGCCCAGCGCGGCCCCTTCCCGTACCCGCGAAGGCAGCCGGCCTCCCAGAAGCAGTCCTGCCGTGCCCCCCACCAGCACGGTGCCCATGTTGACCCAGGTTCCGGTCATGTGCGGCCAATGGTAACCGTTGGGGAATCCCGGCCCCAAACTTGACGCGCGCCCTCAAGTTGTCCTACGATGCGTGCGGAGGTGATGTCACCATGTGGAAGGAGTTCAAGGACTGGATCGCCAAAGGCAACCTGGTGGACCTGGCGGTGGCCTTCATCATGGGCGTGGCGTTCGGGGCTGTGGTCCGCTCGTTCATCTTCGACATCATCATGCCCATCATTGGAAAGCTTGTGGGCAACGTGGACTTCTCCAACCTGTTTGTGGCCCTGGACGGGCGGTCCTACGCGTCGGCCCAAGCCGCCCGGGAGGCCGGAGCCGCGGCCATCTACTACGGGGAGTTCCTCAACCACGTGATCAACTTCCTCATCATCGCCTTTGTGATGTTTTTGTTGGTGCGGGCGGTGATCAAATTGCGCCGGCCTGCGCCGGCTGCGGCTCCCACGACCAAAGAGTGCCCGTTTTGCCACACCACGATTCCCATTAAGGCCATCCGCTGCCCCAACTGCACCTCCACGTTGAGCGAAAAGTAACCGCGGAAAGAAAACAGGGGGCTTGGCGGCCCCCTGTTTGTTCCCCTTTTAGCCCTGTAGAAGCAGGGGAACGGCGATCATGCTGGCCAGGGCCAAGGCCAGGGCCAGCAGGGTCAAAAGGCGTTCGGTCCTACTCAATTTGCACCTCCGTTGTCATCTAACCCCAAGGTGGGACGAAGTTTGGCTTCTGCACAAACCGCAGGGTGAGGAAAGGGAAGAACACCCCGATGGACACATTTCCCCTTTACAGCTCGCGCAGGAGCTGTACGGCTTTGCCGTTGTGGGTGCAGCTGAGCACCACCAACGCCGACTGGGCTCCGGTGGGCGCACTGGAGTACAGGTACAAGATGTCCAGGTTTTGGCGGGCCAACGCCTCGGTGATGCGTCGGAGGAAGCCCGGCCGGTGGGGGAGTTCGATGACCACCACATCCCGTTCCTCCACCGCCCAGTCGGCTTTGCGCAAGGCGGTCAGCGCGTAGTGGGGGGCATCGACAAACAAATGCAGCTCCGCTTGGTTCCCGTGGACGATCACCGCCACAGCCAGGATGTTGATGCTCTGGTCGGCGAGCAGGCGGGCGATGTCCGCCAGGATGCCCACGCGGTTTTCCGAAAAAACAACAAGCTCTTTGGCAATTGTCGCCTCGCGCACAGCTCACTCCTTACGGGCACCAAGTGTACACCAAGCATGGACGAGGAAAAGGGCCTACCGGGGGAGGGGACGGCGGCTATAATCCCCCGACGTTGGGGATTCCTATGGGCCCTCATGTCCGCCGCATCCTCGTCTGTAGCGCCTGGCCTTATGGGTCAGGCATGCTCCACTTGGGCAACCTCATCGGCTGCCTCCTTTCTGGGGACGCGTTTACCCGCCTGTTCCGGTTGATGGGGTACGAGGCCCTCCACGTGTCGGGGACCGATGCCCACGGAACCAAAGTGGAGTACGAGGCCTCCCGGCAGGGCCTCACCCCGGCCCAGCTGGCCCACCAGGTCCACGAGGCCATCCGCCAAGTCCTCGCCGACTTCGACATCGCTATCGACTGCTACACAACAACCGAGTCGCCCGTGCACAAGGAGTTCGTGACGGAGATCTACAAGCAGATGGAGGCGCGGGGGTACATCGTGGTGCGCGAAGAGCGGCGGACGTACTGCGAGGGCTGCCACCGCTTTTTGGCCGATCGTTTTATCCTCGGTACGTGCCCGCGCTGTGGCTACCCCCACGCTCAAGGCAACCAGTGCGACGCCTGCGGAGCCCTGCTCGAGCCCGAGGATTTGATTCAGCCTTCCTGCGCGTTTTGCCGCTCCACGCAAATCGTGCTGCGGCCCACCCGCCACTGGTACCTGGACCTGGAACGGCTCACCCCTGAGCTTCTGCGGTACGTGCAGTCCCGCGACTTCCGGGGCAACGTGCGGCTGTTTACCGAGCGCATGATCCAAGAGGGGTTGCGACCCCGGGCGGTGACCCGCGACATCCAGTGGGGGATCCCCGCGCCCTTCGTCGGCGCGGAAGGCAAGGTGATCTATGTGTGGGCGGAAGCGGTGCTGGGCTACGTGTCCGCCACCATCGAGTACTTCCGCCGCCGTGGGGAACCGGAAGGCTGGAAGAAGTTCTGGTTTGGGGACGAAGTGTGGCAGCTGTATACCCAGGGCAAGGACAACATCCCCTTCCACACCGTCATTTTCCCGGCGATGCTCCTCGCCTCCGGTCAGGGGTATCACTTGCCGGACCAAATCGCCGCCACCGAATACCTCAACTGGATTGGTGGCGAGCAGTTTTCCAAGACGCGGCGGGTGGGCATTTACGCCGATGAGGCGTTGGCGCTCCTCCCCGCGGTGTACTGGCGATTTTACCTTTTTTACAACCGGCCCGAGACCAAGGACGTGGAGTTTTCTTGGGAAGAATTCGACAAGGCCGTCAACGGCGTGCTGGTGAACAACATCGCCAACTTTGTGCACCGCGTCCTCGCTTACGTGTGGACGCGGCATGGCGGTGTGGTACCTGCCCGGCCCACGGATCCGGAGATCAAACAAGCGATCGAGGAAACGGTGGAGACGGTGAAGCGGGTGGCCCGCGAGGGGGCGTTGGCCCCGGCGGTGCGGGCTGTGGCTGACCTCGCCGGTGTGGGCAACGAGTACTTCCAGCGCAAGCAGCCGTGGAGGACGGGCGATGCCCAGGCGGTGGCCTCCGCCGCCCACTTGGTTCAAGCCTTGGCTGTGCTTTTGGAGCCGTTTGTGCCCTCGTTCGCCCGCGACGTGCACAACATCCTTGGCCTGGACGCTCCCACACTGGCCGAGCTTTCGGAGGGTTTGGGCGGCCGACGCCTGGCCCACCCCCCGCGGCCCCTGTTGGCCCATGTGGACGTGGACGAGCTCAAGGGGAGGTACCAAGCGATGAAGGAGGAAGGGCTCATCTCTTTGGAGGAATTCAAGAAGATCGATCTGCGGGTAGGTCGGATCCTGCTGGCCGAGGAGATCCCCGGAGCGGACAAGCTGTACAAGCTCACCCTCGATTTGGGCGATCGCAAAGCCCAGGCCGTGGCCGGTGTGCGCGCCCACTACAAGCCCGAGGAGTTGCAGGGTAAACTTGTGGCCGTGGTGGCCAACCTCAAGCCGGCCACCATCCGCGGGGTCCGCTCGGAGTGCATGATCCTCGCCGCTTCCGATGGCCGTTTGGCCTTGCTTTCCCCGGATCGCGAGGTGGACCCCGGGGCGGTCATCCGATAGCCTTGCAGGAGTTCCAAGGCTCAACTATCTTACACAAGGTGGCGGATATGTACGGCATCGTGGAAATTGGCGGGAAACAATACCACGTGGAACCGGGTATGGAGATCGTGCACGAGCTCCTTCCCGGGGTCCATGTGGGGGAAAAAGTGCGGTTTGAGCGGGTGCTTTTGGTGCGCAACGGCGACGGGGTCCAGGTGGGCCGGCCGTACCTCGCCGGGGTCAGCGTGGTCGGTGAGGTGGTGGAGGTCGGCCGTGGCCCCAAGGTGATCATCCAGCGGTTCATCCCCAAAAAGGGGTACCGGCGGAAGAAGGGGCACCGCCAGCCGTTCACCCGCACCCGCATCTTGGCCATTGAGAAAGGGTAAGCTGTGGTGGAAGTGCTGATCGAGCGCGACGAGGAAGGCAAGGTGGCCCAAGTGGTCGTCCGGGGGGAGGATTCCCCGGAGAACCTGGCCACCGCCAGCCTGGTGGAGGCCGCGGTGTTGGGCCTGCGGGAGTACCTGCACCTCGACCCCGAGGCCTTTTGGGATGGGATGACCCTCACCTTTAAGGTCGACCGTTCCGATTTCTTCCTTGATCGCGAGGTGGACGCCATTTTGGAGACCATGGTGCTTGGGCTGCGCCATCTGCAGCGCAAGCGGCCCGAGCGCGTGGCGGTTCGCGAGTTCGGCGCAAGCGTCAAAGTGTAGGGGGGAATATGGCCCACAAAAGCAGCGGTGGTTCTACACAAAACGTGCACGACTCCCCGGGGCAGCGGCTGGGCATCAAGCGCTTCGGTGGGGAGCTGGTGTGGCCCGGGTGCATCATCGTGCGGCAGCGGGGCACGAAGTACTTCCCCGGCCGTGGGGTGGGCATGGGGCGCGATTTCACGATCTACGCGACCACCACCGGGCGCGTGCAGTTCTCCGGCCACAAGAAGGTGTACGTCAACGTGGTGCCCCTTGGGGGGGAGGGGTAAGCGGTCCTAGTGTGGGTCGATGAGGCCAAGATTTACGTGGCCGGCGGGCGGGGTGGGGACGGCCTGCTGAGCTTTCACCGCACGCGGTACAACCGCCATGGCTCCCCCGACGGGGGCCATGGGGGCCGCGGGGGCAACGTCATCCTCAAGGCCACGTCCTCGGTGAGCACGCTTCTTCACCTTCAAAGCCAAGTGCACTTTCAAGCTGAGCCCGGTGGGCCCGGCGGCCCCAACAACCGCACCGGCAAAGACGGTGAGGACCTCATCATCCCTGTCCCCTTGGGCACGGTGGTGCGCGACGCGCAAACGGGGGAGGTGCTGGGCGACCTCGTGCACGAGGGGGAGGAGCTGGTGGTGGCCCGCGGTGGGAGGGGCGGCCGCGGCAACAAGGCCTTCACCACCTCCACCCGCCAAGCGCCCTACATCCGGGAGTTTGGTGAGCCGGGGGAAGCGCGCTGGCTGCGCCTGGAGATTCGCGTGCTGGCCGATGTGGGCATCATCGGGTTCCCCAACGTGGGCAAGTCCTCCCTCATTTCCCGGGTCTCCTCCAAGCGGGCCAAAGTGGCGTCCTACCCGTTTACCACCTTGACCCCCAACTTGGGCGTGGTGCGTCTTGACGAGCGGGTTTCTTTTGTGATGGCCGACTTGCCGGGGCTGATCGAAGGGGCCCACGAGGGGAAAGGCTTGGGCGACCGGTTCTTGCGCCATGCCATGCGGGCCAAGGTGCTGCTGCACATGGTGGATTTGGCCGGTGTGGAGGGCCGTGACCCCCTCCAAGATTACAAGGTGATCCGGGGGGAATTGGCGGCCTGGGAGGACTTGGCGGCCAAACCCGAGGTCGTGGCCGGCAACAAGATCGACCTCATGGACCCTGAGGACGTGGTGCGGGCCCAAGCCCGGTTCCGCGACGAAGGGATTGAGCTCCATCCCATCTCCGCGGTCACGGGCCAGGGCGTGCGCGAGCTGATGTGGGTGCTGTGGGGCCAGTTGCAGGAGGAACAGGCCAAAGTTTCTACGGCCGTGGCGGCCCCGCGGCGCAAAGTGTGGCGGCTGACCCCCCGCGAGCCGTTGTTCGAGGTGGAGGAGAAGGACGGGACTTTTGAGGTGCGAGGTAGGGTTCCCGAGCGGCTGGTGAAGCGGTTGGATCTGAGCACGGAGGACGCCCAAGGGTACCTGTGGGAGCAGCTCGAACGGATCGGGGTTGTGGCTGCGTTGCGGCGGCGCGGCTGGACGCCCCACAGCCCGCTGCGCATTGGAGGGCGCGACTTTGAGTTTGCGGAATAGGACCGGCTTGTTTGGGGGCACGTTCAACCCCGTCCATTTTGGGCACCTGCGCGTGGCCGAAGAGGCGCTTCGCCAGTTCGGCTTGCGCGAGGTGATCTTTTTGCCCACCGGGCAGCCCCCCCACCGCGCGGTGGACGATGGCGTGCCGGGTGAGTTGCGGTACCGCATGGTGGAATTGGCCATCGCGGGAAGACCAGGTTTGCGCGTTTCGCGCTACGAGGTGGACCGCCCGGGCCCCTGCTACACCGTGGACACCATCGCTGCCCTGCAGAAAGAGCATCCCGAGGGGGTCGTGTACCTCGTGGGGGCGGACATTTTCGCCAAGATCGAAACCTGGCACGACTGGCCGCGGCTGCTCACCTTGGCGCCGTTCATCGTCGCCCCGCGGCCGGGCGTGGACTTGACCCTGTTCACCCGTCCCCCGTTCGATCGTGCGGAAATCCACTTTTTGAACATGCCCCTGATCCCCGTCTCTTCCGCAGAAATCCGCAGGCGCTATCATCAGGGGTTATCGGTGGAGGGGTTGCTGCCCGAAGCTGTGGACCGGTTCGTGCGGGAACACGGTCTTTACGGTGTAGCTCAACCGCGCGTTACGCGCTAAAATAAGGAGGTCAAACTATTCGGAAGGAATTTCGGGTCAACGAGCAGATCCGGGCAAGGGAAGTCCTCCTGATCGACACGGATGGACGCAACCTTGGGGTGACCCCGCTGGACAAGGCGTTGGCCTTGGCCCGGGAGAAGGGGTTGGACCTTGTGGAAGTGGCGCCCGAGGCCAACCCCGTGGTGTGCAAGATCGTGAACTTTGGCAAGTACCGCTATCAGCTGGCCAAGCGGGAAAAGAAACAGCAGAAGCCGACGAAGCTCAAAGAGGTCAAGTTCACGATCCAGACAGGAGAACACGACTTCCAAACCAAGGTGGCCCGCATCCGCGAGTTTTTAAATGACGGCCACAAGGTGCGGGTGTCGGTGTTCTTCAAAGGGCGGCAGATCATCCATACCGACAAAGGGGAGGAGATTTTGGCCAAGGTGGTCGCCGCCACCCACGACGTGGGCAAGGTTGATCAGGACACGGCCAGCAAGGGGAGGACGCTGCAACTTCTGCTCGTGCCCCTTCCGCGCAAAGGAGGAAAACGTGAGTCGCCCGAAGCACAAGACGCACCAAGCGTCAGCGAAAAGATTTAAGGTCACGGCCACCGGGCGGATCTTTCATTACAAGGCGTGCCGCCAGCACAAGCGGGCCAAGGTACGGCCCCAGTACCGGCGGCAGGCCCGCCGCCTCGTGGAGGTCCAAGGCGGAGACCGCAACATGCTGCGGAATCTCCTGGGCGTTTAGGGGGAAAACATGCGCGTCCCTGGAGGATTCAAACACGCACGAAGGCGCAGGAAGATTTTGGACTTGGCCAAGGGGTTCCAGGGCAAACGCCGCTCCTGTTACCGCATCGCCAAGCAGTCGGTGTTTAAGGCCCTCAAGCACCAATACTTCTCCCGCAAGCTGGAGAAGCGGACCATGCGCCGGCTGTGGATGGTGCGCATCGGCGCGGCGACCCGTCGGCATGGGCTTTCTTATTCCCAGTTCATGGGCGGACTGCGCAAGGCCTCGGTGGGCCTCAACCGCAAGATGCTGGCCCACCTCGCCATTCGCGACCCGGAGGCATTTGCCGAGGTGGTGAACCTGGCCAAAGGGGCGGCGGGGAAGTGAAGCGGTTTCAAGATTTGGTGCTGGCCCTCCACGACTACTGGCGCCGCCACGGGTGCGCCATCATGGACCCCTACGACGTGGAAAAGGGGGCGGGTACGTTCAACCCCGCCACGTTCTTTGGGGTGTTGGGGCCGCGGCCGTGGCGTGTGGCCTACGTCGAGCCTTCCCGCCGGCCGGCTGACGGCCGCTACGGGGAAAACCCCATCCGCTTCGGCAAACATCACCAATACCAGGTCATCCTCAAACCCCCGCCGGCGGACATCCAAGCCCTCTACCTCGGTTCCCTGGTCGAAGTGGGGTTGGACCTGCGGCAGCACGACGTGAAGTTTTCCCATGACGACTGGGAGTCCCCGACCTTGGGGGCGTGGGGCGTGGGCTGGCAGGTGTGGCTCGACGCCATGGAGATCACGCAGTTCACCTACTTCCAGCAGATGGGGGGCTTGGACCTCCGCCCGGTCTCGGTGGAGTTGACCTATGGACTTGAGCGCATCGCCATGATCTTGCAGGGGGTGGAGTCCGCCCTGGATTTGGTGTGGACGGACGGGCTCACCTACGCCGACATCTGGAAAGAGAAGGAGCGGCAGTTCAGCATCTACCACTTCGAGCAGGCGTCGGTGGATCGGGCGCGGGCGATGTTCGACCTCTCGGAGGCCGAGGCCAAGGCGTGCTTGCAAGCGGGCCTGGTGTACCCGGCGTACGACCACACCCTGCACTGCTCCCATTTATTCAACACGTTGGACGCCCGGGGGGCGTTGGCCACCACGGAGCGGGAAAGCTACATTGGCCGTGTGCGGGCCCTGGCGCGGGCCTGCGCCGAGCTGTATTTGACCCAAATTGAAGCGAAAGATGCCCAACCTGCTCGTTGAACTTGGGGTGGAAGACCTTCCCGCGCTGGAAGCGGGACCGCTGGCCGAAAGCTTCCGCGATGCGTTCCTGGCCGGCCTGCGGCAGGCCCGCATTGGCTATGGTTCCGCCCAGCTGTTTTGGACCCTCCGCCGCCTGGCCCTCCTCGTGTTCGACGTGGCGGAGAAGCAGGACGACTTGGTGGAGGAGGTGCGCGGGCCCACGGTGGCTCAGGGCCTGGACGCTCAAGGCCAGCTCACCCCTGCGGCCCAGGGCTTCCTTCGCCGCTACAATGCCCCTCCAGATAAGCTTTTCCGCAAAAAAGTGGGTGAGAAGGAGTACCTGTACCTGCGCGTGGAAACCCCTGGCCGGCCCACTGCCGAGCTCCTGCCCGAAATCCTCAGCGAGGCGTTCCGCTCGCTGCCGTGCTCTAAACGCATGAGCTGGGACGACGCGGGCTTGACGTTCTTGCGCCCATTGCGCTGGATCGTGTGCCTATGGGGTTCAGAAGCTGTGCCTGTCCGCTTGGGGAATGTGGTGGGCGGGCGGGCAACGTGGGGACACCGGTTCCTCAGCCCAGGTCCCATTTCCCTTGCGCGGCCGGAGGAGTACGTGGAGGTTCTGCGTCAGGCCCACGTGCTGGTGGACCCCCACGAGCGGGGGGAGGAGATCCGCCGGGCCATCCGCCGCGTGGAGGCCGAGTACGGCATCCACGCCCAGCTGGACGCTGAGCTGTGGGAAAGGCTTTTGGGCAGCGTGGAGTGGCCCGTGGCCGTGGTGGGCGAGATCCCGCAGGCGTATTTGCGCCTGCCCCGGCCGGTGATCATCGCCGCCCTCCACGAAGAAGGGAAGTTCTTGCCGTTTGTGCGTGGCGGGGAAATCGCGCCGCAGTTTTTGGGCATCGCCGAGGGTGTGGGAGGGCCGGGGGTGCAGCGCGGCTACGAACGGGTGGTAGGGATTCGCCTACGCGACGCGACGCTGTTTTTCGAGCAGGACCGCGCTCAGCGTCTGGCCGACCGCGTGCCCGACCTCAAGATGATCGTGCAAGAAGCGCGGCTGGGCACGGTGCTGGACCGGGTGGAACGGATCCGCGCCTACGCCCGCGCCCTTGCCTCCGCCCTGGGTTTAGATGCCGAAAAATTGGACCGCGCCGCGTACCTGTGTAAAGCGGACCTGAGCACGGTCATGGTGCGGGAGTTCCCCGAGCTGGAGGGCGTGGTGGGCGGGCTGTACGCCCGCCTGGATGGGGAGCCCGAGGAGGTGGCCCGGGCGGTGGAGGAGCACGTGCTGCCCACGGCCCGGGGCGATGAGCTTCCCGAAACGTTGTTGGGCGCCCTGCTCAGTTTGGCCGACAAGCTGGACTTCGTGGCCGGTTCCATTCGCATCGGCGAGATGCCCACAGGGTCCCGCGATCCGTATGGCATCCGCCGCCGGGCGTCCGCGGTCGTCCGCTTGATCGTGGAGAAAAAATTGCGGATCGACCTCTTCCAACTGCTGGATGGCCTGGCCCACCTCTACCCTGCGCTTCCCTCGGGAAGTGGTACAGAAGAGGTGAAACGCTTTTTGGTGGACCGGTTGCGGGGCCTGCTGTTGGAGCAGGGAGTGCCGCATGACGTGGTGGAGGCTGTGCTCTCGCCGCCGCGGGGGGATTTCTTGGGCGTGTGGGAGCGGGCCCAGGCGCTGGCCGAGCTGCGCGGTTCGGCGGACCTTGAGGCGTTGGCTGTGGCCTTAAGCCGCGTGCGCAACATCACCAAGGACCACGCTGCGCGCCGCTACGACCCCGCCCTGTTTGTGGAGGAGGCGGAGCGGGCCCTTTACGCGGCGTACCGGGAGGTGGAGGCCCCGGTGCGTCAAGCCCTCGCCACCCACAACTACCGCCAGGCGCTGGGCACCCTCCTGCGGCTGAAGGCGCCCATCGACCGGTACTTCGACGACGTGCTGGTCATGTGCGAGGACGGGCGAGTCCGCGAAAACCGCTTGGGTTTCCTCAAAGAGATTTCCGAGCTGTTTTTGGAAGTGGCCGATTTGGGAAAGCTGGTGATGGCGTAGGTGCGGGGAGATGAGCGGACCGGGGTAGCGTTGCACACAAGGGAAAGATTCGCTGCCCCTTGCGGAGTCCGCTTTGCTTCCCGCCTGGGGAGGGCAAGGCCATTAAGGGGAACCACATTCTGATCACGGTGGAGGCCACCCCGCACGGCCCCAAAAAGCGGGTGGCCATTCTGGAACAGGGGCAGCTGGTGGAGGTGTTTTTTGAAATCCCGGGCCGCCGCTCCCTGGTGGGCAACATTTACAAGGGCAAAGTGGAGACGGTGCTGCCGGGGATGGGAGCGGCGTTTGTCCAGGTCGGCGAGCCCAAAGCCCTGTTCCTCTCCGAGCACGAAATCAACGATGCGATCCTGCTGTCCAAGGGGTTCGAGCCCTGGCGGGGGACGGTGCCCATCCAAAAGGTGTTGCGGCCTGGGGAGGCCCTCCTCATCCAGGTGAGGCGGGAGGGGGTGGGCAAGAAGAACCCGCAGGGGACCACCAAGATCAGCTTGCCCGGCCGGTACTGGGTCTACTTGCCCACCGAGGACCGGGTTGGGGTTTCCCGCCGCGTGGACGGCACCCAGGCCCGCCGCCTCAAGCAGTTGGCTTACGAGCTCAAGGGGCCGGAGGAGGGGCTGATCGCCCGCACGGCCGCCCTTACCGCCTCCAAAGAAGATTTGGAGCGCGACTTTCGCTACTTGCGCTCCCTGTGGCAAGAGATTCAGGCGAAAGCCGAGACCGTGACCCCGCCCAAGCTCCTCCACGAGCCGCTGGACTTGGTGCGCACCATCCTGCGCGATCGGTTCCTGGACGACATCGACTCCGTCATCGTGGACGACGAAGAGGAGTACCGATCCATCTTGGACTTCTTGGGCTACCTGCACCTGCAGCGGCTGCGGGGGCGGGTCAAACTTTATCGGGGTACGATCCCACTTTTTGTGCGCTACAACGTGGAGCGCCAACTGCGCGAGGCGTTGCAGCGGCGGATTCCCCTCAAAACCGGGGGCTTCCTTGTGGTGGACGAAACGGAGGCCCTCACCGCCATCGACGTCAACACCGGCTCCGACGTGCGGCACCGCAACCAAGATGCCGCCATTTTGAACACCAACCTGGAAGCGGCCCGGGAGATCCCCCGTATCCTCCGGTTGCGCAAAATTTCCGGCATCATCCTGGTCGACTTTGTGGACATGGCCCGCGAAGAGGACAAGGAGAAGGTGATCGAGGTCCTCAAGGAGGAGTTGCGCAAGGACCGCGTGCCTGCCGATTTCATCGACATCACGCAGCTGGGGCTGGTGGAGATCACGCGCCGCAAGGAAGGGGAGTCGTTGGCCGCTGTGTTGGAGGCCGAAACCGAGCTGTAAGCGGCGTCTTTAGAACACCTCCGGAGAGTTGCTGTGCTGGACCCAGCGTTTCGGCCTATGGTACAAGATTCGGGCAGTAGACTTGTGGTGGGCACCGGCGAGGTCCACAGACAGGTTGGGGTTAGGGATTGGGGATTCGGGATTGGGAATTGGGGTTGGGGGACCTGGGTTTCCAACATTCCACCAATTCCCGTGTACTGGCGTGGGTCATCGGTTCCTCCTCTCCCAATGTTGGGTAACACCTATTTTGAGGAATCGATGACCCCTTCGGTAACCTTTTCGGTTGAGTCGACTCGACACCTTTCTAAGACTGGGCTCCCGACGGATCATGGCCCTCTATCTTGCCCACCCCCCTTTAACAAGACAAGCCCAGGCAAGTTTGGCGTACAATGGAAAATCCACTAAAATACGATATGTTGGTTGAAGGAGGTGGTGGCGATGACAAACACTCAGCGCATGGCGTATGCAGGAGTGGGCTTGTTGGTCGTGGCGGTGTTGCTGGGGGGGTGCTTCTTCGGAGGTTGCCCCACCATTCCCCCTGAACCTCCTCTTCCCCCACCGCCCCCTGGCTGTGATAATCCGCGGTGGTTCCTCCACTCAACGATGCCTGAAGGTGACGAGCTCTTCTCCGTGTACATGGTGTCGGCCGACGACGGTTGGGCTGTGGGCGAGGATGGTCGCATCTATCACTACGACGGGACGAGCTGGACACTCCATACCACCGTGCCCGATGATACCTATCTTTTCTCTGTGTACATAGTGTCGGCCAACGATGGCTGGGCCGTGGGTGAGTATGGTCGCATCTACCACTACGACGGGACGAGCTGGACACTCCATACCACTGTTCCCAGTGGCGCCCTCCTTCTCTCCGTCTATATGCTGGCGACCAGCGATGGTTGGGCTGTAGGGTTCAATGGCGAAATCTATCATTACGACGGAATGAGCTGGACACATCATTCAACTGTTTTCCCTTACCTCTACTCCGTGTACATGGTGTCAGCCAACGATGGTTGGGCTGTGGGCGAGAGTGGTCGCATCTACCGCTACGACGGCGCGAGCTGGACGCTCCACACCACTGTGCCCGGTGGTACCCATCTTTACTCCGTGTATATGGTGTCGGCCAACGACGGTTGGGCTGTGGGCGAGGGTGGTCGCATCTACCACTACGACGGCACGAGCTGGACGCTCCACACCACTGTGCCAGAAAGTTTGTTTCTCACGGATGTGTACATGGTGTCAGCCAACGATGGTTGGGCTGTGGGCGCTGGGGGTAACATCTATCACTACGATGGCAGCAACTGGACGCTTCATACCGCTGTCTCCACCTGGCTCAACTCGGTGCACATGGTGTCGGCCAACGGCGGTTGGGCCGTGGGTGAAGGTGGTCATATTTACCGCTACGGCTGCCCTCCTCCTTGTAATCCGACGTGGTTCCTCCACTCAACGACGCCAGCAGGTTACCAGCTGTTCGACGTGTACATGGTGTCGGCCGACGATGGCTGGGCCGTGGGCCTAAATGGCCGCATCTACCACTACGATGGGAACAGCTGGACCCTCCACACTTGGACCAATGAGGGGTCCAATCTCCACTCCGTGTACATGGTGTCGGCCAACGATGGCTGGGCTGTGGGCGCCGAGGGTTACATTTACCACTACGATGGAACCAATTGGACACTCCATACAACAGTTCCTGGTTGGACAGATCTTTATTCTGTGTACATGGTGTCCGCCGACGAGGGTTGGGCTGTGGGCTTTGATGGCCGCATCTATCACTACGACGGCACGAGCTGGACGCTCCACACCACTGTGCTGCCCAGTGGTACCCATCTCTACTCCGTGTACATGGTGTCAGCCAACGATGGTTGGGCTGTGGGCGAGAGTGGTCGCATCTACCGCTACGACGGCGCGAGCTGGACGCTCCACACCACTGTGCCCGGTGGTACCCATCTTTACTCCGTGTATATGGTGTCGGCCAACGACGGTTGGGCTGTGGGCGAGGGTGGTCGCATCTACCACTACGACGGCACGAGCTGGACGCTCCACACCACTGTGCCAGAAAGTTTGTTTCTCACGGATGTGTACATGGTGTCAGCCAACGATGGTTGGGCTGTGGGCGCTGGGGGTAACATCTATCACTACGATGGCAGCAACTGGACGCTTCATACCGCTGTCTCCACCTGGCTCAACTCGGTGCACATGGTGTCGGCCGACGAGGGCTGGGCTGTGGGCCAGTATGGTCGCATCTACCACTACGGCTGCCCCTGAGGGTCAACCCTGAGAGGCATTGCCTGATCCTGTGCTGGTGGGGGAGGGCGTCCAGGTGGATTGCCCTCCCCGAATTTTGGGGAGCTTGAATTAGTCCCGCTGGCTAAGCTGGGCAGTCGGCTGCGTTTAGAACGAAACCTTGCGGTGCTTGCCTTTGGCCCTCATCTTTCCCTGTTGGGCTGAGGGAGACGCGCGTCCAGTGTACCTTGGCCCAGGCGCGACTGTGCTTGGGCCAAGGGGATTGGGGTCTACCACTGGTTTTTAGGTCTTTTTGGGGTGCGCCGTGCCATGCCTTGACAATCCAGCTTCCAGGCGCCCTGTGCCTACCCTCTGCCGCGGCATCCGTGACCTCAAAGGGGCGCAAACTGACGCTGAGCGTAATTGTCAAGCAGATAGGGCGCGCCCACGAAATCCGAAAGCCGTGCACCTGATCCCGGTACGGCGCCTCGCGGGTCGCCGTAGCGGGGCCCAAAACCCTTCCTTAGAATTATGGCGGCCTTGCAGGGGGGCGGTCGCACTGCTAATATCCCCGCACCGGGCGGATAGCTCAGCTGGTAGAGCGCTCCCTTCACAGGGGAGAAGTCGGGGGTTCAAGTCCTCCTCCGCCCAT
>FWWL01001169.1_pt1 | contig 64885 bp, 63 predicted proteins | sample 2228331 | NCBI WGS metagenome assembly FWWL01 (sample SAMEA103939775, study PRJEB20133) | metagenome
CCGGGGGTATCGCCAAGCTGCGCGGTGATGAGATCGGCATGGGCAGCGCCTGCCACCACCAGCGGCGCGGCGAAGCGATCGTCCCCCGCCACGCGGCGGATGGCCTGTTCGAACAGGGTCTCCTCACCCACCAGCGGCAGGAACGGCTTGGGTACGGCCTTGCGGCTGACCGGCCACAACCGCGCACCGCTGCCGCCGCACAGGATCACCGGATGGATCAAACGCACTCCAAGCCCCTTTCGATGGCCGCGCCCATAGCAACTCGGCCGCCGCAGACGAATCCGATTTGGCGCGTGTTACGCCAGCCGTCGTTTCAGAACCATTGCTGACGCCAGTAGAACGGCGCGGCGACGGGGTTGCCGTTGGCATCCATCGCCGGGCGGAAGCCAAGGCGCGTCTCGACCAGCTGGCAGGTGATGCGATCGGCCTCGGGATCGGGGCTGGCGCGATAGATGGTGCAGCCGCGCGCCCGGCCATCGGTGCCGACGGTCACGCGCACCACCACCTGCGTCCCGCGCCGCGCCTCGCGCCCGCCGGGGGGCACGGGAAAGTCGCGGGCATTGTCGATCCGGCCGGAGATATGCACCGGCTTGCTCACCGGGATGCCCCCGCCGCCGCTGCCGCGATTGCCGCTGCCGGTGCCAAGCCCGGTGCCCGCCGCGCCGGTGCCCTCACCCGCCGCCGCCGCGCCCGACTGGCTGGCGGTGCCGGTGGAGGATGCGCGCGGCAGCGGGCGGTCCTGCTTGATCGGCACCTTGGGCGGCGGGCTGGTGACCGCGCTCGCCACCGCCTTGCGCCCCGCATCGCCCTGCGCGCCCTCATCCGGTTCGGACTGATTCTCCGGCGGAGGCGGTGATGGGGGGGGCGGCGAATCGATGCTGAACGCGGCGATCACCTCGCGTTCGACACCGGCTGTGAAATCGGGGGCAAAGGCCTTGGTCAATCCGTAGAGCGCCGCCAGATGGAGCAGCACGATGCCGATCACCAGAGGCCAGCGCACGCGCTGCCTGCGCCCCTCGAAGCGCTCCGTCGCCGATGTGTCCATGAACGATGCCCTCCGATCCCTCCGATATGGATGCGGTTCGCGCCGCTCTTCCTGCAGAATCACTATACCAAGGCTTTGGTAAATGGCGATGGAGCGCAGCGATCGAGCGCGCACTGGATCTTGAACGGTACGGCAGCGATGATCTGCCCGATACCGACGGTGGCTGTGCCTTCGCGGGCGAAGACGGCTGCGCGCCCCGCGTCGCTGCGCCTGGTGCAGCGCGCGCGGCAGATGCCGCCATTGGGTCCATCGCAAGCCGGGCAAGGGCGCAGGCATCGGGGCTCGCCGCCCTGACGGCGCGTGCCGCGTCGCGCATCGCGCTCGGCCGCATCGATGCAACCAGCCTGATCGCCGCGCTGATCGGCGCGATCGTCTATTTCGGTGTTGCCTGCTTCAGCCTGGCGCTGGCCGAGACCGGGGGCAATGTCAGCCACGTATGGCTGTCCAATGCCCTTGTCGTCGCCGTGCTGCTGCGGTTGCGGCTCAGCAACGAAGTGCCGTTGCTGCTCGCGTGCTTTGCCGCCAGCCTTGCCACCAACGCAGTGGCGCAACAGCCCCTGATGACGGCGCTGCTGTTCTCCCTTGCCAACCTGGCCGAGATCGCGGTGGTGCTGGCGCTGACCCGCGCCGCGCCGGATGCACAGCCGAATATGAGCCGGCTGGCCGATCTGGCGCGCTTCGTCTGGGCCGGAGGGCTGATCGGTCCGCTGGTCTCCGCGACCCTGACCATGCCCCTGATGGGCCCCACCTTCGATCTGGTGCGCAGCGGGGCGATGACGTGGTTTCTGACCGATTGCACAGCGATGCTGCTGGTGGTGCCGGTGTCGCTGCTGCTGTTCGACCGCCTCACCGGGACGCTCCCCGCAGAGCAGGCGCCGGTTCTGGAAAGCGCGGCGCTGCTGTGCGGCGGCATGGCCTGCGCGCTGATCGTGTTCGGGCAGAATCAGTATTCGCTGCTTTTCCTGATCCAGCCAATCACGCTGCTGCATGCTTTCCGGCTCGGCAGCCTCGGCAGCGCGCTGCACGTCGTGGGCTTGGCCGTGGTGGCGAGCGGGATGACCATGATGGGTCAAGGACCGATTGCCGCGGCAAATGTCGGGGGGATGAGCGAACTGCACCTGCTGCAGGCCTTCATCGCCGCCAATTTCCTGACCGGGCTTCCCGTGGCGGCAATTCTCGCCGGGCGTGACCGGATGATGGCGCAGCTGGCGACAGGCAAGCGTGACCTTGATCTCTTGGCGGAGAATATCTCCGACGCGATCCTGCGCTTTGATCTGGCGGGCATCTGCACCTACGTCTCGCCCTCGGTGAGGGAAGTTCTGGATGCGCCACCCGAAACCTTTCTCGGCCGCCACATCGGTGACCGGCTCCATCCCGAAGCGCGCGAGCGGATCGAGCAGGCCTGGGGGCGACTGGCCGATGGCACGAGTGAGCGTGAGCGGGTGACCTACCGGCGCTTTGCCGATGCGGCGGACGGATCGCCGGTGTTTGTCGAGTCCGATTGCGCAGTCGTGCGCAACCCCGCCAATGGCGAGCGCGAAGGCGTGGTGGTCGCCGCGCGCGACGTAACCGAGCGGGTCGAGCTCGAACTGCTGCTCACCCGCGCGCGCCGCCATGCCGAAAATGCGGCCAGCGCCAAGTCCGAATTCCTCGCCAACATGAGCCACGAGATCCGCACCCCCATGAACGGTGTGCTGGGCTTTGCCGAACTGATGCTGCAGGGCGAGCTCGACCAGGATCAGCGCCGCTTTGCCGAGCTGATCGTCCAGTCGGGCCGGACGATGATGACGCTGCTCAACGACGTGCTCGATCTCAGCAAGATCGAAAGCGGGCAGTTCGCGATCGACCGCGCGCCGGTCGATCTCCATGCCAGCATCGCCGAATGCGTCGCGCTCCATCGCCCGGCGGCCGCGCGCAAGGGGCTGCGGATCGATCTGGCGAGCGAGAACGGCGATCATGCCGCTTCGCGCTTCTCCGAAGCGAACCCGCCGTGGCTGCTGACCGATGGGCTGCGGCTGCGCCAGATCCTGCTCAATCTGATCGGCAACGCGGTGAAGTTCACCGAAGCCGGTCAAATCCGCGTGACCTACCGCGTCGATCGCCACGAGGTGCGGGTGACGGTGGAGGACAGCGGGATCGGGATCAGCGCCGTGCAGCTGGAAACGATTTTCCTCCCCTTCACCCAGGGCGAAGCCGATACCGCACGGCGGTTCGGCGGGACGGGCCTCGGCCTCTCGATCAGCCGCCAGCTGGCCGCGCTGCTCGGCGGGCGGATCGAGGTCGAAAGCACGCCGGGGGAAGGATCGCGCTTTACGCTGGTGCTGCCCGCCGTGCTTGCCCCGCCCGTGGTGGAAGACTTTTCCAGGGACGTTGCCGTGCTTGCCGACGCGCCGTCCCGTGCGCTTGCCCCGGCCCGCATCCTGCTGGCCGAGGATCACGACGTCAATCGCCTGCTGGTGACCGAAATGCTCGAACGCTGCGGGCAGGAGGTCGATCTGGCGCATGACGGGAACGAGGCGCTGGCGATGGTGATCGACAGCATCATGCGTGGGCGGCCCTATGATCTGGTGCTGATGGACTTGCAGATGCCCGATTGTGACGGGCTCGCCGCCACCCGCGCGATCCGGGCCGAGGGGATCGGGCCGGGGCTGCTGCCGGTGATCGCGCTGACCGCCAATGCCTATCCGGAAGATGTCGCCGCCGCGCGTGCGGCCGGGATGCAGGCGCATCTCGCCAAGCCCGTAGCCTTCGCACAGCTCGCCCGCACGCTGCAGCGCTGGCTTCCGACGCGGATCGTCGAAGAGGCGGAGCACCCCGGCGCGACGGTGCCCGTACCTGCCCGGCCCGATCCGGCGGCGCGCGCCTCGACGCTGGCACGCTCGCCTCGGCTGGTCGCGCGCTGGCAGGCGCGGCGCGATGAAGCCGTCGCTGCCGTGCGCGGCGCGCTTGAGGCGGGCTGGCTGCTGACCTCCACCGCCGAGGCGCCGCCCCATGCCCCTGAAGCCGATCTCGCCCGCCTGCTGCACAAGCTTGCCGGCACCGCCGCGCTGTTCGGAGAGCCGGAACTGGGCGAAGCCGCGGCGAGCCTCGAACGGGCGCTGAGGAGCGGGGCGAGTGCGGCAGCCCGTGCCCACGGCGCACAACGCCTGCTCGCCGTCGCCGAAGACCGCACCGCCGCCGAAGCCGGTCAACGCGCGATCGGCTGACGGGCCGCGCGTCTCCTCAATCCCGTGCCTTGCCGCAAAGCAAAAGGGCGACCCGTTGCCGGGCCGCCCTTTCGTTTGGTCGGTTCGCCAATTGGTGCCGATCAGAACTCGTAGCGAGCGCCGATCTGAACGCGCCAGGCCGAGGCCGGGGCGATGGTGCTCGGCACGCCGTCAGCAGGCGAGAAGTTGCTGATCACGTAGCGACCCTGCGCGTCGTAGCTGCCGTCCACCAGCGCCACGCGGCCATCAAAGCCGCCCACCGTGTTCACGTTGTTCCAGGTCGCATCGATCAGGTTCAGCACGTTTACAACGTCGGCGAAGAGCTCGATCCGGTCCTGCTTCACGCCGGTCAGCTTGCCGAGGAACGGCAGTTCCTGGCTGATGCGCAGATCGAGATCGAACGCCCAGTCGTTGCGGCACTGGTTGATCTTGGCCGTCTCACCCGGGGTGAAGTTGCAGTCCAGCTTGTAGCGCGCGCCGTTGGCCGGGAGCGGCACGCCGTTTTGCAGTGCATCGAGGAACGCCGCGACCGCAGCGGGATCACTGCTGGGCGAGAGGTTCGGATCGTTCGGACCGGTCGGGATGTAGGCGAGGATGTTCTCCTCGACCGACTGCTCTCCGCGGAAGAACGGCGCCCGGTCATCATAGGTCAGGCTGTAGGGACGACCTTCCGAGGCCCGGAAGAAGAGACCGAGGCTCGTCGCGTAATCCTGGATGAATTCCTCGCGGAAGTTCATCGTCAGCGTGAAGTTGTGACGGGTTTCGAAGCCCGACTGGCCGACTGCGAGGTTCTGCGGATCGAAGGCGGCGGTGCCGTCGAACTGCGAACCGGCCGTGGTCGAACGGCTGTTGATCGTCTGCTGGCTATCGTTGAAGGCGTAGCCGAAGTTCATGTTCACGCTGCCGCCATCGGTGATGATGCCGCGATCGAAGCGCTTGCTCAGGATCACCGAGAAGTTGTGCGATTCGAAGCTCGGCCCGTTGGTGAGCTGCAGGAACTCCTGACGATTATTGTTCGTCTCATTGAAGCAGGCCGGGCTGAGGCCGGTCCACTGCGGGTTATTGCCGCCATTTCCGACAATGCGCGCATCGCAGCCTGCCTTGAGCGGATCGATCGGGTTGTAGATCGGACGCCCGTCAACGGTGAAGCCATCGAGGCCGCGCGCCGGATTGATCTGCTGCAACAAGTCGACAACAGCGAGCGTGTCATTGAAGCGGGTGTAGATGTAGTCGACGTTGAGGCGCCAGTCGCTGAAGAACCCGCTCTCGGTCCCGAAGGTGGTGGACAGGCCGATATTGGCGCGCACCGCGGTGGGCACGTTGTAGTTGGGATCGACCGTCTGGACGTTGCCGTCACCCCGGGACGCAAGCGCTTCGGCTGCGTTCACGACGCACTGCGGCACGCCGGTGAAGTTGCCATTGGCGTCAAGCACGCTGATCTTGCCGCCCGGACCACGGGTCAGGCCGGCGCAGGCTGCAGCGTTGGTGTTGCCGTTGGCGAAGGCGAAGCCATCGTTCGAGAAGGCGTTCGAGAAGAACACCAGCGGATCGCCACCGGAAAACACGCCCACGCCGCCGGTGAGGCTGGTGTTCGAGAAGAACCCATCGTTGTCGAACTCGTAGGTCGCCGAGAAGCGCGGCAGGATCACCGGATCGAGGTTCGAGAAACCGCTCTGGTTCGAGAACCCGATCCGCTCGGCGAACAGCGGGTTGTAGGTCGGCAAGTCACCATCATACAGCTGGACGCGAACGCCGGCCGTGAACGAAAGCTGGTCGGTCGCCTGCCAGTCGTCTTGTGCGAAGAACGAATAGATCTTGCGGCTGAACCGCGCAGCGGCGTTGTTCAGGTCGAAGCCGCGGGCGGTCTGGAAATCGGCACCGATGGTGCGGTTGCCAACCAGGTTGTTGGAGTTGATCGAGGTGCTGGTTCCGCCGGCGAGCAGGCCGTTCTCGAAATCGTCGAGGTTGGCGAAGTAGAGCGTGCCGGTCGCGTTCGGAACGAAGAGGTTGAACACCTCGACGTCGTTGATTTCCGCACCGAGCTTGACGTTGTGGCCAGCACCGGCGTCGATGTTCATCAGGAAGCGGGCCTGATCGATCTTGGTGTTGAGCTGGTTGGCAACGCGAAAGAAGCCCGGACCCGAGAACAGCTGACCGTTGCGGCCACCGGGGATGTCGCCCGCCGGCGGCAGATTGTTGGTGCCGACGATCAGACGCGGCACGGGGTTGGCACCGAGCGCATCGTCAAAGCCGAACGGGCCCTGCTGGTCGGCGACTTCCGAGCGGCTGAAGCGCAGTTCGGTCGTGACGCTGTCGCTCCAGGTCGAATAGATCTGGGCCGAATAATAGTCCGAGATCGTGCCCTCGTCCTCGAAGGAATTGATCCCCGAGAAGGCTGCGCCCGAATCGTCCTCGACCTTGCTTTCTTCAAGCCGCTGATAGGTGGCGACCACGCGGTGATCGTCGTTGATCTGGCCATCGAGGCGGCCGAAATAGCGAACGCTGGTGTTGGGGAGCGAGGTCGCGAACGGCCCCGGATCCTGCCCGTAGACGTCCTGCGCGATTTCGCGGAAGCGGTTGAACTCTTCCAGGGTCACGCCGAGTTCGGGGTTGCCGATGCCCGCGCCGAAGGGCGATTCGTTGAAGCCTTCGGTCAGTTCCGTCTCTTCATAGGCGAAGCTGAAGAACAGGCGATCCTTGATGATCGGACCCGACAGGGTGGCACCCCAGCGCTTTTCCTCACCTGCATTGAAGGGGCGGGTCGAGCCGTCGGCAAGCGTGATTTCGTCGTTCTGCATCCCGCCGTCGAAATAGGTGATGAAGGCCGAACCAGAGAATTCGTTCGAACCGCTCTTGGTGACGACGTTCACGAGACAGCCGGTGAACTCCGAATACTCGACGTCGAAGGGCGCGAACTCGACCGAAGTCTGCGCAACGGCGTCAAAGGGCAGGGGCAGCGAGTTGCGCGCCGCGAAGGGCGTGCCGTTGAGGCCGAATACGTCGGCCTGGACGATGCCGTCGACGGTGAATGTGTTCGAGCGATCGTTGCCGCCGAGGCACGAGATGCGGTCGAAGCCTTCGCCGCCGTCAAACTCGAGGCTGACGCGCGGGTCGATGCGGATGATGTCGCGGATGTCGCGGGTGATCGAAGGGAAGCTTTCAAGCTCTACCTGACCAAAGGCGCTGCCCGGTCCGACGGCGACCTGGCTGACGCGGGCGCGCGTGCCGGACACGATGATGACATTATCGCTCTCGCCCGCACCGGTCGAGCTGAGCGAGAAGTTGAAGCTCGTCGGACGGCCGAGCGCGGTGTAAACGTCCTGCACGGTCTGGCCTTCGAAGCCACCGGCGTTTGCCGTCACTTCGTAGGGGCCGCCCGGCGGAAGCGCGGTGACGCGGAAGTTGCCGTTGCCGTCGGTCATGGTGGTACGCACGGCATTGGTGCTGGTGTTGACCACCGTCACGGTTGCACCGGCGAGCGGCTGACCGTTCTCGTCGGCCACGATGCCTTCGATGTCGGTAACGATCTGCTGGGCGAAGGCCGGCGTGGCGATGGTGGTGGTCGCAGCAAGGCTGACGACGCTCGCGGCGAGGAGATACTTAAGCTTCATGGATCGGAGCCCCTGGTAGCATTGGAGAGTAAATCAGAATGTCGTGGTGCGGCCTCACCTAGGCCGGAACGCTTGCGGCAAAGCGACTGTTCTGTGACAGTTTGATGAAATGCCCTGCCCTCGCGCGGCGATTCCTTAGTCGGTGTCTCTGCGAACGCCAGAAAAGTGTCGGAATTGCGCGTGTTCCGTCATCGGGTGTTGCATCGCAGCAACGCCCGCAGGGAATTTCCCGAATGCAATCAATGGTGCGAAAATGACGTCCGCAAGTGCCCGTCAGGCGAGGTTGATCTCGCGCAGGCGCTGCATCAGGAAATCATGCGCGCTGATCGGCGGCGCGGGGGGATTCGCATCGTCCGCCGAGACGCATTCCGGCAGCGGCTCGATCATGAAATCGGGGCGGAAATGCAGGAAGAACGGCATCGAATAACGCGATCGCCGCGCGGCCTCTCCTTGAGGATTGACCACACGGTGCGTGGTCGAGCGCAGCCGCCCGTTGGTCTGGCGTTCCAGCATGTCGCCGACATTGATCACCAGCGAACCCTTTTCTGCCGGGATCGGCAGCCACTCGCCCTGCCGGGTCAGCAGTTCGAGCCCGGCTTCCTCTGCCCCCAGCAACAGGGTGATGGTGTTGATGTCGCCATGCGCGGCGGCGCGGATCGCCCCTTCAGGCGCGCCTTCGCCGAGCGGCGGATAGTGCAGCAGGCGCATCACCGAATTGCCGTCCTCCACGCTGCTCGCGAAGAAATCGCGCGGGCGGCCGAGATGCAGCGCAATCGCTTCGAGCACGCGCGCGCCGGCGGCCTCGAAGGCGGCGAACAGCGCGCTCATGGTTTCGCGAAAGCCCTCGACCTCGGTCGGCCAGATGTTGGGGGCCATGAATGCGCCGAGCGGGTGGCCTTCCGGCAGATCGCGCCCGACGTGCCAGAATTCCTTGAGGTCGAAGACCTCGGCATCCTTGGCCTTTTCGGTACCGAACGGCGTGTAACCGCGCGCGCCGCCGCCGCCTTCCAGCTTGTAGGCGCGCTTGACCGCGTCGGGCAGCGCGAAGAACGCCTTGGAGACTGCCTCGGCCTCGTCGATCAGGTCTTGCGGGATGCCATGATCGCGGACCACGGCAAAGCCATATTCGCCGAAGCTGCGGCCGAGTTCATCGGCGATGGTTTCGAGCGGCTGGGCGAGGCTGACAGAGGCGATGTTCATCATGCCCCTGCCCTTACACGCGCCCGCGCGGCCCTGCCAAGAGGCTAGGGTCAGGACCTCTTAACCCCACCCTCGAGGTTTGAGTCGAAAAGGGCCCAGCGCGAGGAGGTGAGGTGCAGGAATATGTCGATATTTCAACCCGAACCGACGTGACGATGGGCCCTTTCGGCCAAATCCCTGCGGGACGGCGGAATGGCTTCCATCCCGGCCCGCCCTGCGCTTGGAAAGGCAACCAGCCTCCCCGGCGCGCAAAACCGCCCGATCTGTTCGCCATTCCGCCGCCTCGAAGGTGCAGTTAAGAGGTCCTGACCCTAAAGCGGCAGGAACAGGCTGGCGAGCGCCGCGCTCATCAGATTGGCGAGGCTGCCGGCCGCGAGCGCCTTCAGCCCCAGCTTCGCGATCACCGGGCGCTGGTTGGGGGCGAGCCCGCCGGTCACCGCCATCTGGATCGCGATCGAGGAGAAATTGGCAAAGCCGCACAGCGCGAAGGTGATGATCGCGCGGCTGCGCGCGGTCAGCTGCCCGTCCGTCATCGCGCCCAGATCGATGAAGGCGACGAATTCGTTGAGCACGATCTTGGTGCCGAACAATCCGCCCGCAATCTGCGCCTGTTCCCAGTCCGAAATGCCGATCAGGAACATCACCGGCGCAAAGATATAGCCGAGCAGCTGCTGGAAGCTGATGCCCGAAAGCCAGGCCGCGGTCTCGGGGCTGAAGGGCGCGCCGCTGCGCTCGGCCAGGCCGACGATGCCGCCGCCGATTCCGGACAGCATCCCGTTCGCCAGCGCCACCAGCGCCACGAACACCATCACCATCGCACCCACCGCTACCGCGAGCTTCACGCCGGTCTGCGTGCCTTGCGCGGCGGCCTCGATGATGTTGGCGGGGCGTTGGCCTTCCTCGAAGGTTTCCGCCGCGCTGACCTCGTCGGCCTTGGCGCCGCCTTCGAGGATCGAGGCCGGGCCGACCGCACTGATACGGGCCTGGGGAAGTTCGACCTCCTGCCCGTTCTCGTCATACATCACCACGCGGGTCGCTTCGGTGAGGGTGCTGGTCCGACCCCGCGCCTGCGCCACGGCCGTGGCTGCGACCGACGCATCATTGCCTGTGCCCCTGTGCGGCCTCAAGGGCTCGTCGGGCATGATGATCTTGGCCATCAGGATGCCGCCCGGCGCGGACATGAAGGCCGCGGCGAGCAGGAAGGGCACCGCCTCGGTGCCGATGAAGCTGGCATAGGCGGCGAGGATCGTGCCCGCGACCCCGGCCATGCCCACCGTCATCAAGGTGAACAGGCCCGAAGGACTCAGCGCCGCAAGATAGGGCCGCACCACCAGCGGGCTTTCCGACTGGCCGACGAAGATGTTCGCCGCCGCGCCCAGCGCCTCGACCTTGCTCACCCCGGTAATCCAGCCGATCGCCCCGCCCACCCAGCGCACCAGCCGCTGCATGATGCCAAGGTGATAGAGGATCGAGACGATCGCGGCGAAGAACACGATCACCGGCAGTGCGGCGATCACAAAGGTGTTGGCGAAAGGGTTGTTTTCCATCGGCCCGAACACGCTGGTGATCCCGACCTTGGAGAAATCGAGCAGCGCGATCACGCCGCTGGAAAGTCCGCCTATCACCGCCACACCGGCCTCGGTCCGCAGCACGATCAGCGCGGTGACCGCCTGCAGCGCAAAGGCCGATCCCACCACGCGCAGATTGATCTGCCGCTTGCCCGAAGACAGCGCGAAAGCGATCGCAAGAATGGCGAAGACGCCGACAAGGCTCAGCAGAATGGACGTGATACTCTCGTTCACGGCGGCGACATGCCCTTTGCTTGGAAAAGATGGAGACCCCGGTGTGCCCTCGCGGGGTGGCAGCTTGTGCGCCCGCTTGCAAGGGCGATGGCTTCGGGTGCCAACAGCGGCGGGTGACAGACGTGTGCGCGGCGCTTTTCATTTGCGCGGCGGCTGGCTAGCAATCGGGCGATGAACGACACCGCGCCCACATCGCCCGCCGCCCCGCCGAACATGCCGCTGGGGCTGTTCGTCTTTACCCTGCTTTATGGCGGGATGACCGTGCTGGCGGGCGTGCTGGCGTTCAAACAGGTGCAGCTGTGGCCGACCGATCTGGCGGTCGAGAGCGGAATCTTCGCCTTCCTGCTGCTGGTGGTGATCTCCAGCACGCTGTCGCAGCTCTATGGCCGGGCCTTTGCGCAGCGGATCGTGTGGTGGGGCTTTCTGCCGCTGTTGATTTCCTCGCTGCTGATGCTGCTGGTGCTGGGGCTCCCTGCCTCGACCGAGATGGTCGCGGGCCGGGCCGACGATCTTGCTGCCTTCGAGCGGGTGCATTCGACCGTCTGGCGCGTCTGGGCGGCGGGCCCGGCGGCCTATATCACCTCGCTGCTGCTCAACATCTGGATCTTCGACCGGCTGAAGGGCGACGGCGCGGAGACGACCATCGGCCTGATGCTGCGCGGCGCGATCGCCTCGGCGCTGTCGCAGGCGATCGATTCGGTCATTTTCATCACGCTCGCGTTTTACGGGTTGTTCCCGATCATGAACCTGCTGATCGGCCAAGTGATCGCCAAGGTCGTGCTGAGTCTGGTTCTGGTGCCCTTCCTGATCACCTTCGGCGTGCGCGCGGCAAGATGGCTGGACGCGAAGACGGCAAATTGAGGGGGCAAATCAGTCGCTGACACGGTCGCAGAGCGCCCGCAAGTACGACCGCCCGCCCGCAGCGGGATCGTAGCGAAGCGGTAGGACGCGAAAAATGGTGAGCCCGACAGGATTCGAACCTGTGACCCGCTGATTAAAAGTCAGCTGCTCTACCTACTGAGCTACGGGCCCACATCTGCGCCGCGTGGTTGCGGCCGGCGCGCTCACCTAGGCAGGGGGCGCGGGCGGGTCAAGCGGGCTTGGTGGTGCGCGAGCGTCAAGGCGCTGTTCGGGCCGCGCCAGTGGGGGGCGATGGCGCAGGCCGGATCGAGCACGAAGCGGCGCTGCGCATAGGCGGGGTGCGGGATGGTGAGCCCTGCGCTGCGCCACGTGCCGCCGCTCCACGCAATGATGTCGCAGTCGAGCACCCGGTCGCCCCACCGCTGCCCGCGCCGCCGCCCGAAGGCGCGCTCGGTGTGCTTGAGCGCGGCGAGCAATGCGGGCGGATCGAGTTCGCTTTCCAGCACCACTGCGGCATTGGCGAAGCGGCGCTGCGCCGCGCCCATTGCCGGGGTGGGCATCACAGTCGAGCGTGCGGTGACGGTGCCGAAAGCGGAAAGCTCCTCCATCGCCGCACGCACCACGCCTTCGGGCGGGCCATAGACATGGTGCCGCCGGTTGCTGCCGAGCGCGACGAGATAGGTGCTGCTCAGCCTCAGATGTCCTGCGCGATCCGCCCGTAAAGCTGCGGGCGGCGGTCGCGGAAGAAGCCCATCCCGGCGCGGTGCTTCGCCGCACGCGCGAGATCGAGCCGGGCGGTCAGCACCCCGGTCTCCTCCTTGCCGAACAGCGCGAGATCATCGCCCCATTCGTCGGTGATGAAGGAGTGGCCGTAGAAGCTCTGCGCCCTGTCCTCCGGGCCCTCGTGCCCGATGCGGTTGGCGGCGACCACCGGCATGCAGTTCGACACCGAATGGCCGATCATCGCGCGCCGCCACATCCGGCTGGTGTCGAGATCGGCGTCATAGGGCTCCGAACCGATTGCGGTGGGATACATCAAGAGTTCCGCACCCATCAGCGCCATCACCCGCGCGCATTCGGGATACCACTGGTCCCAGCAGATGCCGACGCCGACTTTGACGATGGCGCCATCCTCTCCAGCCACGTCCCACACCTTGAAGCCGTCGTTACCGGGGCGGAAATAGTATTTTTCCTCGTAACCCGGCCCGTCGGGGATGTGGCTCTTGCGATAGGTGCCCATGATCGCGCCATCGGGGCCGATCATGGCGAGGGTGTTGTAATAGTGGTGTCCGTCGCGCTCGAAGAAGCTGGTCGGGATCGTGACTTTCAGCTTCGCGGCGAGTTCGCGCATCGCGACCACGCTGGGGTGCTCGGCCGTGGGGCGAGCGAGCGCGAACAGCGCCTCGTCCTCCTCGCGGCAGAAATATTCGCCGCTGAACAGCTCGGGCGGCAGGATCAGCTGCGCGCCCTGCGCCGCCGCCTCTTCGACGAGAGCGGCGACGGCGGCGATGTTGGCGGCTTCGTCAGGCGAGCCGAGGGCGAGTTGCAGCGCGGCGACAGTGATGGCGGTCATGCGCGCGCCATTACTTTGCCCGCAGCGCGAAGTCCACTTGCACGCTAACGGTGCTCGTCGTCTGGCCGGGCTGGATTACACCCCCCGCTGCCGTGGTCCGCTCCTCGACCATGACCGACTGCGGCATCATCGGGGGCGGCGGCGGCACCGCGCCGGGGATGTAGCGGTTGCCCTGCATACCCCCCGCATCGCGGATATAGAGCACGCGGGAAATCTCCATGCCCGCCGCCTCGGCATAGGCCTCGGCGCGCTTGCGGGCATTGGCATAGGCGGCGGCATAGGCGGAGTTGGCGGCGGTTTCGGGATCGGTCATGCGCAGGTCCGGCCCGCTCATCACGTTCGCCCCCGCGCCGGTTGCGGCGGCAACCGCGGCACCGGCCCTGGCGATATCGCGCACGGTGACCGCGACGATGTTGCTCGCCTGATACTGGCCCTTGCGGTCGCCCCATTCGATCCGCTGGATGTTGACCGCGCGGGTCTGGATGTCCTTTTCCGCGACCCCCGCGGCCTTGAGCGCGGCGAGCAGCGCGGCGATATCCTTGCGGTTGGCGGCGCTTGCCACTTCGCCGGTTTGCCCGAAATTCTCGACGCCGACCTGAAAGAAGGCCTGATCGGGCCGGGTCTCTGCCTCGCCGGTGGCGCTGACGGAGAGCAGCGTCTCCTGCCGGTCGACCCCGCGCGGATCGGGGGCGGCGCTGCCGCACGCAGCGAGCATCAGCGGTGCGGCAAGGGCGGGAATCAGGGCAAGACGACGAGGCATGGGGCTCTCCCGGTTCCGAGCCGGATCCTCCCGGCCTTCAGGATCGCCTTATTTCCGCCGCAAAGTGAACGCGGGGTGAAGCCTCTGCCCCACCCCGCGGTTGCGTTACTTCGCCTTCTTGAACAGCAGCGTCATGCGGTCGCTTTCGCCAAGGCCCTTCAGATCGTCACGCTTGGTGGCGAGCACGGGGGGCATTTCCCACACGCCCTCGGCATGGTTGGCGGGATCGCTGGCATTGGCGTTGATCTCGCTCGCCGCGACCAGTTCGAAGCCGTTCAGCCGCATGAAGTCGATCACGTCCTGCTGCTTCAGATAGCCCTTGGTGCCGTTGGCGTAGGACCACGGCGCATCCGCCTTGGCGCGGTGCTGCACGATGCCGAGGAGGCCATCGTCCTTGAGCAGTTCGCGCATCGCCCGGATCTCGGTATCGGCGGTGCCGGCGCGCAGGATGTTGTGCATTGCGCGGATTACGAGGATGCGGTCGAAGGTGCCCTTCTGGCCTTCGAGATTGTCGAGCGTGATGCCGGAGAATGCTTCCGGTGCCAGCCCCGTGTAGCCCGCGACTTCCGCACCGAAGCCCGCCGCCGAATCGCGGATGCGCTGCTGGCGCGCGGGATCGGCGGTGGCGGTGAGCGGGTTGGCATAGAGGCCAACCAGCGCGCCCTCGCCGCCTAGATAATGCCCCAGCAGACGCGAATACCAGCCGCCGCCGGGCGCATATTCGCCGACCTTCATTTCCGGGCCGACATGGAAGAAGGCCAGCGTTTCGGCCGGGTGGCGGTGGGCATCGCGCGCTTTGTCCTCGGCACGGGTCGGGTGCTTGATCGCGCCCGACAGCGCCTCGCCATGCATCTTCATGAAGTTGGCGGTGTCGAGAATATGCGCTTCGTCCATGCTGCCGTGCCCGGCATGGCCGGCGTGATTGTCGGCAAGGACAGGCGCGGCGAGGGCGAGGCCGCTCGCGGCGGCGAGGGCGGCAATCAGCTTGTTCATCCTTAATACTCTCCCGGGAAATTGCAGAAACCGGACGCGCGCATAGTGGCAATCGCCGGTCGGTCGCCTATCTTTGGCACAAAGAAACGGAGAATTCGATGAGCAATCTTGAAACCGCGATCGTCGCTGGCGGATGCTTCTGGTGCACCGAGGCAGTGTTTCGCGACGTGGTGGGCGTGACCAAGGTCGAGAGCGGCTATATCGGCGGCACCAAGGCGAACCCGACCTACAAGGAGGTGTGCACCGGCACCACCGGCCATGCCGAGGGGATCCGCGTGACCTTCGACACCGACACCATCAGCCTTGCCGAAATCTACGACGTGTTCCTCGGCACGCATGATCCGACGCAGCTGAACCGTCAGGGCAATGACATCGGTACGCAGTATCGCAGCGCGATCTTCCCGCTCTCGGCCGAACAGGGCGCGGAGGCCGAAGCCGCGATCGGGCGCTGGAATGCCGAAAACGGCAAGATGGCCGTGACCACCATCGAGGGCCTGTCCGACGGCGCACAGATCAAGGAGTGGTATCCGGCCGAGGACTACCATCAGGAATACTGGGACGGCGAAGGCCAGCGCAATCCCTATTGCCTCGCGGTGATCCCGCCCAAGCTGATGAAATTGCGCAAGTCGTTTCAGAAGTATGTGAAGCAATAGCGCGGAACCCAACCGCCTCCCAGACCTCCGATCCGGGGCCACGCTGCCTTCTGCCATGCAGGAAGAAAGCGGGATCCCGGGTCAATCCCGGGAAGGCGGGAGTGTCAGCTCTTCACCCACCGTCCGATAAAGAACCCGTCCAGCCCGCCCTGTTCCGCGAGCATCCCCGGATGAGTGCGCAGCCAGCCTTCCGAGGTTGGCGCGAGACCAGCGGGCAATTCGGCGGCGGTGATCGGCTTGGGCGCAAGGCCCAGTTCGGCGTCGATCCACGCCGCCTGTTCCTCGCCTTCCTCGGCCTCGAGCGAGCAGACCGCATAGACCAGCACGCCGTCGGGGTTCAGCCATTCGGCGGCCTTGGCGATCAGCTTGCGCTGCAACTCCACCATCTCGGCGATCTGCCCCTTGCCGATGCGGTGCAGCACATCGGGGTGGCGGCGGCAGGTGCCGGTTGCAGTGCAGGGCGCGTCGATCAGGATCGCGTCGAAGCGGTGCTTCGGCTCCCACGCCAGTGCATCGGCGCGCACGGGCGAGGCCTTGAGACCGGTGCGCTTCAGATTGTCCTTCAGCAGGTCGAGCCGCCGCTTCGACATATCGAGCGCGGTGACCTTCCACCCGCTTGCGGCCAGCTGCATGGTCTTGCCACCGGGCGCGGCGCACAGGTCGAGCGCTGACCGCCCCTCACCCGGCCCCAGCAGGCGCGCCGGGATCGAGGCGGCGAGATCCTGCACCCACCATGCCCCGTCCTTGAAGTCCGCAAGGCTCTCCACCGCCGCGCCGCGCGGCAGGCGGATGTGGCCGGGCGCGAGGCTGACGCCGCCCATCGCCACGGCGCGGGTCTGAGTCTCGGCCTCGTCCTTCACGGCCAGATCGAGCTCGGGCGGGAAAGCCAGACCCGGCGCGATTGCGGCAGCTTTCTCGGCGCCCCAGCGCGCCACGACACGTTCCGGCAGGCTCGGCGCATCGGGGAGCGCGGCTTCCTGCTTCACCAGCGCCGAGAACACGCCATGCGCCAGCCGCCGCGGCCCGCCCGCGAGCAGCGGCAGCCCGGTTGCGATCACCGCGTGCGGCGGAGTGTCGAGCCGCCACGCCTGCGCCAGCATCAGCCGCAGCACCATGCGCGCCTTGGCATCTTCGGGCAGGCGCTGCTTGGTCGCGCTGTCGATCGCCGCGTCGCAATCGGTCAGCCAGCGCAGGCTCTCTCCCGCAATCGCGCGGGCCAGCGCACGGTCGGGGGCCTTGCGCACATCGGCAAGGCTCGCGCCCTCGGCCTGTTCGAGCGTCTCGCCCCGCCGCAGCACGGCATCGAGCAGGCGGAGCGCGGCGCGGCGCACGGGAAATCCGGGAGGTAGGGCCATGTCCCGCCCCTACTCGCGCTTGAAACAAAGTGCCAGCACGCGCATTTCATCCCCATGACCAAGCAGAAGTCCGAAGCCGCCAAGGCCTTCAAGAAGCCCGCCCACTGGACCAATGATCCCGTGCCCGCGCCCAGGAAGACCGACCCCCTGAAGGACGAGCCGCGCGATCTCTCCCCCACCCGCTATGGCGACTGGGAGAAGGACGGGATCGCCTGGGACTTCTGAGCGCGCGCCCTAAAGGCTGAGCGCCAGCCCGCCTGCGGCGCACACCGCAAGGATCCGCAACACGCCCCATTCCGCGCCAAAGGCCAGCACCAGCGCGAGCAGCGCGAGCACGCCCGCGCGCCAGTCAAAGCTGGCAAGCTCGGGCCAGCTTACCCGCACCGGCCCTGCCGCCACCTCGCCGACCTGCGCGAACAGCACGTGGAGCGCGAACCATGCGGTGAGATTGGCGATCACGCCGACCACCGCCGCCGTCACCGCCGCCAGCCCGCCCTTCAGCCACACTGCCTGCCCCAGCCGGTCGATCCACGGGGCAAAGGCGAAGATCCACAGGAAGCACGGCGCGAAGGTCACCCAGGTCGTCAGCCCGGCCCCGATCAGCCCCGCCACCAGCGGCGTGAAGGGCTCGGGCGCACGGAAAGCGGCGAGATAGCCGACGAATTGCGTGACGAGGATCAGCGGCCCCGGCGTGGTCTCGGCGAGCCCCAGCCCGTCGGCCATTTCTCCGGCGCGCAGCCAGCCGAAGCCCTGCACCGCCTCCTGCGCCATATAGGCGAGCACGGCATAGGCCCCGCCGAAGGTCACCACCGCGAGCTGCGAGAAAAACGCGCCCACCTGCCACAACACGTGATCCTGCCCGAGCGTCGCGGCGACCAGCAGCATCGGCGCGGCCCAGATCGCACCCCAGACAAGCACTGCGCTCACCGTTGCGCGCCACGGGCGGGGCGGCAGGGCGCCGCTGGTCGTGCCGGGCGTCAGCGCCAGCCAATCGGGCTGCATCCGGCCTGCGATCATGCCGATCACGCCTGCGCCCAGCACGATCAGCGGAAACGGCAGGTCGAACAGGAACAGCCCGGCGAAGGCCGCCGCCGCAAGCCCGCGCTTGAGCCCCGTATCGAGCGCGCGCCCGGCAATCCGCAGCAAGGCCTGCACCACGATCGCCAGCACCGCCGCCTTCACCCCCATGAAAAGCGCCGCTACCCAGCCGAGGTTGGCCGCGAGCGCATAGAGCATCGACAGCGCCAGAATAACCAGCGCACCGGGGATAACGAACAGCAGCCCCGCAGCAAGGCCCCCGCGCACCCCCTGCAAGCGCCAGCCGATCCACGTCGCAAGCTGCTGCGCCTCGGGTCCGGGGAGCAGGTGGCAGAAATTGAGCGCGTGGAGAAAATCGTCCTCCGCCACCCAGCCTTGCTCGTCCACCAGCACGCGGTGCATCAGCGCGATTTGTCCGGCGGGGCCGCCGAAAGACAGCAGGCCGATGCGGGTGAAGGCGGAGAGAAGTTCGGGGAAGGTGGGTGCGGCGGCGGGCACCTCTGCGCCGCGTGCGCCAATTGGAACGTCCGTATCGGCCATGCTCACCTCGAATATGGCCCTGCCGCGCGCGCACCCAAGCTCCCGGCGCGATAGGGGATGACGAGGCAACGCTTGGGCCGGTTCTGGCCTCGATGGGAGGTTGCTGGACCCCGTGGCCATCGTGATATTCTCTGCCTGAGCGCGATTCAAGAGGCGGCACGACCCTGAGGCGACGGTTGGCGGGCGCCCCCTTTTCCTTGACTTCGCGCCCCCTGCGCCCTAGTTGCGCGGGCTTCCGTTTCCCCCTCGATTCTGACGAAAAGGCCAAGCATGGCACGCGTTACCGTTGAAGATTGCGTCGACAAGGTTCCGAACCGCTTCGACCTCGTTCTGCTCGCCGCCCAGCGCGCGCGCGAAATTTCGGGCGGGAGCGAGCTGACCATCGACCGCGATCGCGACAAGAACCCGGTCGTCGCGCTGCGCGAAATCGCCGAGGAAACCGTCACCCCGCGCGGGCTGCACGAATCGCTGGTTACCAGCCTTCAGAAGATTCTCCCCGATGACGAGGACGAGGCCGACGAGATCGGTTCGCTCAGCCAGTCGGCCGAAGCCCTGCGGATCACCGCCTCGGCACCGGCGCGCACCTCTTCGTTGGGTGGCGATTACGACGGCTGATCCTTCGGCTGCGTAAAACTGCCTTATTCAGAGGGGCGGTCCAGACCGGGGTGATCCCCGCGTCCGGGCCGCCCCTCTCGCGTTTGGCGGCATACGCTTGACCGCTTCGTGACGTGGGCCCGCGGTGCTTGTAAAGCGCGGGCGGCGCGCTATCCCTGCGGTGTCACTCAGCGGTCATATGGGAAGGGGCGCGGATGGCTTCGATTGCGGTCTACAGCGTCAAGGGCGGGGTCGGAAAGACGACGCTGGCGGTCAATCTCGCCTGGTGCGCCAGCGCGATCTCGCGCCGCAAGACGCTGCTGTGGGATCTCGACGCGGCCAATGGTTCGGGCTTTCTGCTCGGGGTCGACCCGAAGAAAAAGCGCAGCGCCGACAGCCTGTTCGGCGATGGCGCGGACCCTGCCAAGCTGATCCAGCCGACGGCTTGGCCGGGGCTCGACCTGCTCCCTGCGGACGAAAGCATCCGCGCGCTCGACCGCCAGCTTGACCGGCTGGGCAAGAAGAAGCGGCTGGCCAAGCTGGTCGCCGCGCTTGCCAAGGATTACGACCGCATCATCTTCGATTGCCCGCCGGTGCTCAACGAATTGTCGGCGCAGGTGATGCGCGCCGCCGATCTGGTGATCGTGCCGCTGCCGCCCTCCCCGCTTTCGGCCCGCGCCTTCGAGGTGGTGGTCGAGGAAGTGCGCGGCAGCGGCAAGGGCCATCCGCCGATATTGCCCGTGCTCTCGATGCTCGATCTGCGGCGGTCCCTGCACAAGCAGGCGCGCGAGGCCAACCCCAAATGGCCGGCGATCCCGCTGGCAAGTGCGGTGGAGCAATGCGCGGTCGAACGCCGGCCCGTCGGCGCCTTCGCCCCGCGCTCGCCCGCCGCACGCGCCTTTGCGCAGCTGTGGACGGCGATCGAGCGCAAGCTGGCGGCGGGCTGAACGCCTCTTTCGCACCTGCGGAAACTGCGCCTATAGCGGGGCATTCGGGATCGAAGGGGCAGCATGATGAGCGGGTTGGGCGACGGCATCGGCACGGTGATCGAGGGCGGCTTGCTGTCGCGCGCGGTGGAGCCCGGCGCGGGCGAGACCGGCGGACACGCCGCAGCCCCGATCACCTGCGCCAATTGCCAGACCGTTCACGCCGGGCACTTCTGCCCCGAATGCGGGCAGAACGCGCATATCCACCGCAGCCTCGCCGCGATCGGGCATGACATCATGCACGGCGTGCTGCATCTCGACGGCAAGCTGTGGGAGACGCTGCCGCTGCTGGCGTTCAAGCCGGGGCAGCTCACCCGCCGCTATATCGCGGGCGAGCGCGCCAAATTCGTCAGCCCGATGGCGATGTTCCTGTTCACCGTCTTCGCCATGTTCGCCGTGTTCCAGATCGTCGGGATCGGCACCCCGACCGATCTGCCCGCCGAAGTCTTCGGTTCGGAGGGCGACAGCACCTTCCGCAACGAAATCCGCGATCAGATCATCACGCTCGAGAAAGAGCGGGCGGAGCTGCCGGATGCAAGCCCGCGGCGCGCGCAGATCGACAACGAACTGAAGGGTCTCAACATGATCCTTTCAGGTACGCCCGGCACGCCCGAGAAGGCAGGCAGCGGCGTCACCTTCGGCACCGGGATCGACTGGGTGGACAATGGGCTGATCGCGAAGTGGAAGAAGAACCCCAGCCTGATGCTCTACAAGCTGCAATCGAATGGCTACAAGTTCAGTTGGTTGCTGATCCCGCTGTCGATCCCTTTCGTGTGGCTGATGTTCGCATGGCGGCCGCAGTACAAGGCCTATGACCACGCGGTGTTCGTCACCTATTCGCTCAGTTTCATGTCGCTGCTGTTCATCGTCATGTCCATCGTCAGCGTGATCCCGGGCGGCGCAGGCTGGGCGGCGCTGCTGTTTTTCGTGAGCGTACCGCTGCATCTCTACAAGCAGCTGCGCGGTGCCTACAGCCTCAGCCGGTTTTCCGCGCTGTGGCGGTTGAGCGTTCTGCTGCTGTTTTCGATCCACATCGTGCTGACGCTGTTCCTGCTGATCGTGGGCGCGCTGGGCGCTTTCTAGGTCAGCCCCACCACAAAAAGGGCGGCGGAATTGCTCCCGCCACCCTTTCGTTGTCGGTTATCGCGCAGTTCAGGCCCCCTGCGGCGCCTCGTCACCCTTGCCGAAGCGCTTGCCGGCCTTGGGGATTGCCGAACCGCGCGGCGGCGCCACCAGCGTCGGCCCGCGGGGCGCATCCGGACGGTCGATCTTGCCGTTCTCGAGCAGCGCCTTGATCTCCTCACCCGTCAACGTCTCGTATTCGAGCAGCGCCTGAGCAAGCAGGTGGAGCTGATCCTCGTTGGTCTTGAGGATATCGGTGGCGCGGCTGTGCGCGCCTTCGACCAGCCCCTTGATCTCGGTGTCGATCAACTCGTTGGTCTTGCCCGAGCGGAAGGTGCGCTGCGCCTGCCCCATGCCGAGATAGCCGTCGGACTGTTCCTCATACTGAAGCGGGCCGAGCTTGTCCGACATGCCCCACTGGGTCACCATGTTGCGTGCCAGATTGGTCGCATACTGAATATCGGACGATGCGCCCGAGCTCACCTTGTCGTGCCCGAAGATGATCTCTTCCGCCACGCGGCCGCCCATCGCGACCGAAAGGTTCGCGTGCATCTTGTCGCGGTGGTAGGAATAGGAGTCACGCTCCGGCAGGCGCATCACCATGCCCAGCGCACGGCCGCGCGGAATGATGGTGGCCTTGTGGATCGGATCGGAGGCGGCCTCGTGCACCGAGACGATCGCATGGCCGGCCTCGTGATAGGCGGTCATCTTCTTCTCGTCATCGGTCATCACCATCGAGCGGCGTTCCGCGCCCATCATGACCTTGTCCTTGGCGTCCTCGAACTCCTGCATCGCCACCAGCCGCTTGTTGCGGCGCGCGGCGAGCAGCGCGGCTTCGTTGACGAGGTTCGCAAGGTCCGCGCCCGAGAAGCCCGGCGTGCCGCGCGCAATCACGCGCGGGTTGACGTCGGGTGCCAGCGGCACCTTCTTCATGTGCACGGCGAGAATCTTCTCGCGCCCGTCGATGTCGGGGACCGGCACCACGACCTGACGGTCGAAGCGGCCCGGACGCAGCAGCGCGGGGTCGAGCACGTCGGGGCGGTTGGTCGCGGCGATGATGATGATGCCTTCGTTGGCCTCGAAACCGTCCATCTCGACCAGCAGCTGGTTCAGGGTCTGCTCGCGCTCGTCATTCGAATTGCCGAGACCGTGACCGCGCGAACGGCCCACCGCGTCGATTTCGTCGATGAAGACGATGCAGGGCGCATTCTTCTTGGCCTGTTCGAACATGTCGCGCACGCGGCTCGCGCCGACGCCGACGAACATTTCGACGAAGTCCGAGCCCGAGATGGTGAAGAACGGAACGCCCGCCTCACCCGCAATGGCGCGGGCGAGCAGCGTCTTGCCGGTGCCGGGCGAGCCGACCAGCAGCGCGCCCTTGGGAATCTGGCCGCCAAGCTTGGAAAAGCGCTGGGGATCGCGCAGAAATTCGACGATTTCCTGCAATTCCTCGCGCGCTTCGTCGATCCCGGCGACGTCGTCGAAGGTCACGCGGCCCGACTTTTCGGTCAGCATCTTGGCCTTGGACTTGCCGAAGCCCATCGCCCCGCCGCCGCCGCCCTTCTGCACCTGACGCAGCGCGAAGAAGGCAATGCCGAGGATCAGGATGAAGGGCAGCGAATTGAGCAGGATGAACAGCAGGACATTCTGCCCTTCGCGCTGCTTGCCGGTGAAGCGCACGCCGTTGTCTTCCATCAGCTTGGTGATTTCGACATCATTGGGCACGGGCACGGTGCTGAAAGCCTCGCCATTCTTGAGCGTGCCGGTGATGAGTTCATCGCCCATCTGCACGTCCTGCACCTCGCCTTCGGCGACCGCGGCGCGGAAATCGGAATAGCGGATCTCCGTGCCCGCCGACTGGCCGGCGTTGCTGAACATGGTCACCACCAGCAGCAGGGCGAGGAAAATCCCGCCCCAGATCATCAGCTGCTTGACCCAGGGGTTGGGGCCTTCGCCTTGCGGCTGGGGATCGTTGGGCTGGCTCATCGGCAGGGAATCCTTTCGTCACCGGCAATGTAGGATGCCGCGGCTGAATGGCAAGATAATGCGCCCCTCGGGCCGCGATGCTAATTTTCGAACAGCGTGATGCGAATTATCGATGGGCAGGCGGGGCGTAGGCGGCGAGAAATACCTCTACCGCGCCGCGAATGCGCCAGTCGCGCTCCGCGAGGCTCACCTCGGCACCAAAGCGCCGTTCGAGATCGCCCATGCCCTTGCACAGCGACACGAATTGTTCGGCGGCGAGCAGCGGGTCTTCGATCACCAACTCGCCCGCAGCCGCCGCGCGGGCCAGCCATGCGCCGAACCCCTGCTTCATCCGCCACGGCCCGGCTTCGAGAAAGGCCACACCGATCGCCGGATCATGCTCGGTCTCGGCGGCGATGCGGCGCTCGAACTGGATCATCTCCGGGCGGAACAGGAAGCCATGCATCGCCTGCCCGATTGCGGTCAGGCGTTCGCGAATCGTGCCGGCCGGCATGGCCTCGAGCGAGAAATGCCCGCGCATCTTCTCGCATTCGCATTCGACCGCAGCGGCAAACAGCGCGCGCTTGTCGCCGAACTGGTTGTAGATCGTGACCTTTGAGACCCCCGCGTCGGCCGCCACCTGCTCGATTGCGGTGGCTGCATAGCCATGATGAAAGAAATGGTGGGCCGCGGTCTCAAGGATCGCCTGACGCTTTCCCGCATCGAGCGGACGCCCGCCGCGCCGCACCGATGAATTTTTTTTCGCAACTGGAATTTTGTCAATTGACAACCTGAACGGCTCCGTTCAATTAAACGATACCGTTCAATATTGGGCCGTCACACCCAGAATTGCAACCCTCCCCTGTCCCAGAGGTTCCCCGCCCGTGCTGTGGATTGCCATCAGGATGCTCACCGGAGACGCCCAGAAATTCTACGGGCTGCTGTTCGGCATCGGTTTTTCCACCCTTCTCATCACCCAGCAGATGACGATCTTCGTCAACCTCGTCGAACGCGGGGCCAGCGGAGTCTACAACGCGCCCGAGGCCGAGGTGTGGGTGATGGATCCGGTCAGCCGCACCACCGATGTCAGCTACGCCATGCCCGCGACCGCGCTTGACCGGGTGCGGTCGGTCAAGGGCGTGGAATGGGCGGTGCCGCATCTGCGCGCCCAAGCCAATGTCCGCACCAAGGATGGCGATCTGGAGGGCGTTGCCGTGATCGGGGTCGACGATGCGACCCTCATTGGCCTGCCCGAACGCATGGCCGAGGGCGACAAGTCGGTGCTGTTCGCGCCCGACAGCGTGGTGATCGACGACACCGGCACCACCCGCTTCTTCCCGCCCGAGCAAAGCCCGATCGGCGAGCGGCTCGAACTCAACGATCAGCGCGCGGTCATCCGCGGAATCGCCGATGCGATCCCCAGCTTCACCAGCACCGTGGTGCTCTACACCCGCTATTCCAACGCGCTCAATTTCGTGCCGGGCACCCGCAACCGCCTGTCCTTCGTGCTGGTCGGTGTGAGCGAGGGCGAAACCCCCGAAGCCGTCGCTGCGCGGATCGAGGCAGAGACCGGATTGCAGGCCCAGACCCGCGATGAATTCTCGCAGGCAGGCGTCAATTTCATCATCGAAAACACCGGCATCCCGACGAATTTCGGGATCACCGTGTTCCTCGGCTTCGTGGTCGGGATCGCGATCGTCGGCCTGACCTTCAGCCTGTTCCTGCGCGACAACATCAAGCAGTTCGGCGCGCTCAAGGCGATCGGCGTAACCAATGCCAAGATCGTGCAGATGGTCGCCGCGCAAGCCGGGATGGTTGGGCTGATCGGCTATGCGCTCGGCGTGATCGGCACGGTCGCGTTCATCCGTGGGTTCGGGGCGAATCCCTTCTTCAAGGGCTTTTACATCCCCTGGCAGATCCCGCTCATCAGTCTGGCCGCCGTCGTGCTGATCCTGGCTATCACCGGCCTGATCGCGATCCGATCGGTGCTCAAGACCGAACCGGCCTCGGTGTTCCGGTGAGCGAGGGGACGATCATGGACACCAACGCCACCTCCGGCTGCGCACCCGAAGCGGCGATCTGCGCGCGCGGCATCACCCGCGATTTCGAGGCCGGGCAAACCACCATCCGCGTGCTCCACGGGATCGACACCGATATTCGCCCGGGCGAGCTCACCTATGTCGTGGGCGAAAGCGGATCGGGCAAGACGACGCTGATCTCGATCATGTGCGGCATCCTGTGGCCGACGGACGGCGAGGTAAAAGTCTTCGGCACCGACATCTACAAGCTGTCGGATACAGAGCTGGTCAGGTTCCGGCTCAACAACATCGGCTTCATTTTCCAGCAGTACAACCTCATCCCTTCGATCGACGTCGCCAGCAACGCCGCCGTGCCGCTGATCGCGCAAGGGATGCCGCGCGAGCAGGCGCGCGAAAAGGCCAAGGTGCTGCTCGACAAGCTCAATATCGGCAATCAGGCCGACAAGCTGCCGCGCCAGCTTTCGGGCGGGCAGCAGCAGCGCGTCGCCATCGCCCGCGCGCTGGTGCACGAGCCGCGGCTGGTGGTGTGCGACGAGCCGACCGCCGCGCTCGATGCCTCTTCGGGCCGCCGGGTGATGGACCTGCTGCGCGAAGTCGCCGTCGCGCCCGACCGGGCCTGCATCATCGTCACCCACGACAACCGCATCTTCGACCTCGCCGACCGCATCATCGTTCTGGAAGACGGGCGCATCACCCATGACGGCACCGAGATGCCCGATGACCACTGATCTGTCCCTCCTCCCGCTTCACCCGAGGACGCCATGCTCCGCAATCTAAGCTTCGCCCGCCAGATCCTCCCCTCGCTCGCATTGATCGGCCTTGCCGTTGCGGTGTGGCTGATCCTCGTCGGCCTGCCCGACCGTTCGACCGCGCAGCCCGCCGAGCAGCCGCCCAAGGCGGTCGGCAAGCTCGCCAACGAGCCGCGCGTCGCGGGGGCGGGGATCGTCGAGCCGGCAAGCGAGATCATCGACATCGGTTCGGCCTTATCGGGCCTCGTGACCGATGTCCGCGTGCGCCCCGGTGACCGGGTGGAGAAGGGCCAGGTGCTGTTCACTGTCGACGCCCGCGCCGCGCAGGCGAGCCTTGCGCAAGCCAACGCCGCAATCGGCGAAGCGCGCGCCGCCATCGCCGAAGCCGGCACCGAGCAGAAAACCGCGCGCCAGCAGCTCGCGCTCTATCGCGGGCTCGACGATCCGGCTGCGGTCAGCCGGGCCGAAGTGATCCGCGCCGAGGGCGAGGAAGCCGCCGCCACCAGCCGCCTCGGCAGCGCCCGCGCGCGGCTTGCCGCCGCACAATCCGCCGCCGCCGCCGCGCGCACCGAGATCGAGCGGCTGGTGATCCGCGCGCCGATCGCGGGCGAGATTCTCGCGGTCAACATCCGCCCGGGCGAATTCGTCGCCACGCAAGGCGGCGGCAACAGCCAGCCCTTCATCCAGATGGGCCAGACCAACCCGCTGCACGTGCGCGTGGACATCGACGAGAACGAGGTTGCCCGCGTGGCGCTGGGACAGCCCGCCGTGATCTCCCCGCGCGGGGCTGCCGAACTCCATGTCGAGGCGACCTTCGTCCGCGCCGAGCCGCAGGTGGTGCCCAAGCGCTCGCTCACCAATTCCGCTGCCGAGCGGGTGGATGTGCGCGTGCTCCAGCTGATCTATGCGCTGCCGCCCTCGGATGATTTCCGCGTCGGCCAGCAGATCGACGCCTTCATCCCGGCCAAGGCCGCGGCGGCGAAGGGGGAGCAGTAAGGCCATGCGCCTCTCGCCCCGCCTTTTTGCCGCCACAGGCCTGCCCCTGCTGCTGGCCGCCTGCGCGCTGCAACCCGCGCCGGAGATCGCCACGCCGACCCCGGAGCTACCGAGTGCCTTCTTCTACGCACCTGATGCCGCCACAAGCGCCGCGCTTGCCGCGCTGCTCCCGAATGACGATCCGGCCTGGCGCATGCTGTCTGCCGCGGCGCTCGCCGACGCGCCGAGCTTGGCCGAAGCTGCCGCGCGGATCGACGCTGCCCGCGCCGGCGCGCGCCGGGCGGGGGCTGAGCGTCTGCCCAATATCGGGGCCGACGCCAGCATCACCCGCAACCGTATCAACCCGGCGCAGTTCGGGTCGGCAGGCCAGCAGGGCTTCATCCCGCGCGAGCAGACTTCCTACGGCGCGAATATCACCGCAAGCTGGGATCCCGACATTTTCGGGCGGCTGCGCGCCGAAGAGCGCGCGGCGCTGGCCCGGATCGACGCGGCCTCGGCACAGGCGCAGGGCGTGCGGCTGGCGCTGCTCGCCGAGATCGCCGCGAGCATCATCGACTGGCGCGTGATCGAGGCGCGCGCGGCCGCCATCGCCTCCGATGCCGAGGCTGCGCAGGCGCTCGCCGGGCTGGCCAGAGTGCGCGAGAACGCCGGGATCGCCCCCGGCTTCGACCGCGTTCGTGCCGAGGCGACCGCCAGCGGATCGGCCACGCGCCTCGCTGCGCTGGAAAGCGAACGCGCGCGGCTGGTCGGGCGGCTGGTGACGCTGACCGGGCAGGACGCCGCCAGCGTCAGGGCGGCGCTTGATCAACCCTCGGCAACGCTCGCCTCTGTCGCTGCGCCTGCCTCACTCCCCTCCGAATTGCTCGCCAACCGCCCCGATGTCGCCGCTGCGGCCGCCAATCTCGCCGCGAGCGACGCCGATCTTGCCGCCGCCGCCCGCGCGCGGTTTCCGCGCATCACGCTGTCGGGCGTGATCGGACTGCTCGCCTTCGATCCCGAGGACTTCTTTAACGATTCCATCGTCGGCACGCTCACCGCCGGGATCGCCGGGCCGCTGCTCGATTTCGGGCGCGTGGGCGCCGGGATCGACGCCGCCGCCGCCGACAAGCGCGCTGCCTTCGCCGCCTATCGCGGGGCGGTCTATCAGGCGCTGGGCGATGCCGAGACCGCCTATGGCACCGTCACCGCCGCCGACGCCGAGGCGCAGCTGGCCCTCGCACAGCGCGACCAGCTGACCCGTGCTGCGGCGATCGCCGAAACCCGCTACCGCGCCGGGCTCGCCAGCTTCCTCGAAGTGCTCGAAGCGCGCCGCGCTGCGGATTCGAGCGGCGAGAATGCGGCAGCGGCACTGGGCCGGGCGGCGCGCGCGCGGGTGGTGCTGTGGCAGGCGCTGGGCGGCGAGGCGATGGCGGCGCGGTAAGTTTTCCTACGCGGCGCTGGCAGGTTAAGAGGGCGCGTTCTTTCCCATTGTCTGCCCTTCTCTCGCGCATCCGTTTCTTTCAGGATGCCCGTCCGCGCGCGGAAAATTTTGTGTCCGCCCCAGAAATATAAACCGAAAATATTGTTCTTGTTAGCTATTTTTGCTGTTGGCAAAGTGACAGGGTGTAACCTTCGTCACCTTTCCAACCTACGCTGGATCAAGGCGGAGCGCTCGCAGCGGCACACCACCTCGTCGCGCTGGTTCATCATCTCGTGGATAAAGGTGACGATCCCGGCATCGGGGCGCGATTTGCTCTCCCGCAGTTCCTTCACCTCGGAATAGGCGCGCAGCGTATCGCCGATGAACACCGGTTTGGGGGTCACCACCTTGTCGAAGCCGAGATTGGCGACCAGCGTGCCCAGCGTCGTCTCGCCCACCGACAGGCCGACCAGCAGGCTGAAGGTGAAGGTCGAGTTGACGAGGATCTGCCCGAACCCGCTGGCTCTGGCCGCCTCGACATCGAGATGCAGCGGCTGCGGGTTGTGGGTCATGGTCGAGAACAGCAGATTGTCGGTCTCGGTCACCGTGCGGCGGATCGGGTGTTCGATCCGTGTCCCCACCTGCCATTCGTCGAAGAACTTGCCCGCCATCAGCCCGCCTCCGCCCAGCGCGCGACGACATCCGCGCCGTCATCCGCGCTCGACCGGACGCTGCCCGGCGTGCGGCTGAAGCGCGGGGCGGGTGCGGTGTGCCACATCCCGTCATGCTCCACATAGGCCCCGCGTGCCTTCATGTGCGGATGCTCCCGCGCCTCCTCGACCCCCAGCACGGGCGCGAAGCAGGCGTCGGTGCCTTCGAGGATTTCACACCACTCGGCCTGCGTCTTGGTGAGGAACAGCGCGGCCAGCTTGTCGGCATATTCGTCCCAGTTGGCCGGGTTCATCTGCCCCTGCGCCAGTTCCTCTGGTGCGCCCGACTTCGCCAGCATCTCGGCGTAGAACTGCGGCTCGATCGACCCGAGGCTGATCTCCTTGCCATCAGCGCACGTGAAACAGCGGTAGAAATGCGCCGCCCCGCCGAGCATCCCCTTGCCGCGCTCGGTCGAAAGGTGGGGCATATGGCGCACCCCGAAGAAAAAGCTCATCAGGCTGGTCGCCCCGTCGACAATCGCGGCGTCGACCACCTGCCCGCGCCCCGAGCGTTCGCGTTCATACAGCGCGGCCATGATCCCGAAGGCGCAATACATCGACCCGCCGCCGAAATCGCCGACAAGGTTCTGCGGCGGGGTGGCGGTCTCGCCCGCCCGGCCCACCGCGGCGAGCGCGCCGGTGATCGCGATGTAATTGATGTCGTGCCCGGCGGCCTGCGCGAGCGGGCCTTCCTGCCCCCAGCCGGTCATCCGAGCATAGACGAGGCGCGGATTGGCTTCGAGCAATGCCTCCGGCCCCAGCCCCAGCCGCTCCATCACGCCGGGGCGGAAGCCTTCGATCAGCACGTCGGCATTGGCGACAGCGACGCGCACCTGCGCGCGGCCTTCCTCGCTCTTGAGGTCGAGCGCCAGCCGGTGCCGGGCGCGCTCCACCACGGGGTTGCTGACGCCGCCGCCCGGCCGGTCGACCCGCACCACTTCCGCCCCCAGATCGGCGAGCAGCATCGCGACATGCGGCCCCGGCCCGATCCCGGCGAATTCCAGTACTCGAAGGCCCGCAAGCGGTCCGGACGCATGGGTCATGTCTCTCTCCCTTTGCAGCGTGCCTTACGCAAGCGCGCCGATCGCAGGCAAGTCCCGACATTGCGAGTACCCGGGGCGAGTATCGCCGGGCTGGCGACAAGCCTGCCCTTGCCGGGCCGAAAGGCAAACTTGCTTGTGAGCAGCATTTCAGCGTCTAACTGCACCACCATGCGCTCCCTGACTCATCTCGAACGGCTCGAAGCCGAAAGCATCCACATCTTCCGCGAAGTCGTCGCCGAGGCGGAGAACCCCGTGATGCTCTATTCGGTGGGCAAGGATTCCTCGGTGATGCTGCATCTGGCGCGCAAGGCCTTCTACCCCGCGCCGCCGCCCTTCCCGATGCTGCACGTGGCAAGCGGATGGGACTTCGCCGATCTGCTCGCCCACCGCGACAAGACCGTGCGCGATTACGGGCTGGAGTTGATCATCGCCGAGAACGAGGAGGCGCAAGCGCAGGGCATCAACCCCTTCGACACCGGCAGCGCGCTCTATTCACAGGCGCAGCTCACCGATCCGCTGAAGCGCGCGCTGACCGCACACGGCTTCGATGCAGCCTTCGGCGGCGGGCGGCGCGACGAGGAAAAGGCTCGCGCCAAGGAGCGCATCTTCTCCTTCCGCAACGCCGCGCATCGCTGGGACCCGAAGAACCAGCGCCCCGAACTGTGGAACCTCTACAACGCCAAGAAAGCCAAGGGCGAAAGCATCCGCGTCTTCCCGATCAGCAACTGGACCGAGCTCGACATCTGGCAATATATCGCGCTGGAAAAGATCGACATCGTGCCGCTCTATTTCAGCAAGCCGCGCCCGACGGTGGAGCGCGACGGGATGATCCTCGTGGTCGATGATGATCGCTTCCGGCTCGAACCGGGCGAGGAACCCGTGACCCGCTCGGTCCGCTTCCGCACGCTGGGCTGCTACCCGCTGACCGGCGCAACCGAGAGCGATGCGACGCAGATGAACCACATCATCCAGGAAATGCTGCTCACCACCGGATCGGAGCGGCAGGGCCGCGCGATCGACAAGGGGCAGTCGGCGAGCATGGAAGACAAGAAGCAGGAGGGGTATTTTTGATGAACGACCACCCCTCCTTCCAAACCGATGCCCTGATCGCCGAGGACATCGACGCCTATCTCGATCAGCACCAGCACAAGAGCCCAATCGATCACCGATTATCCGCTGCGCAATCAGACGATCCTCGCGCTCGCGGGGCTGGCGCTCCTGCTGCTGACCCGCATCGCGACCGACCATGCGGCCGCCAGCAAGGGAGCGCGCGCATGATCGGGCGGATCGTCTGGCTCGCCGCGCTTGCCGCCACCGCGCTGCTGACGGTGCTGCTGCAGTTCGATTGGCACGCGCGCTCGAACGCCGCGATGGCCGAGGTGGTGCCCGTTCCCATGCGCAACTACGCGCAGGCGCGCGTGACGCAGGGCGCGGTGAACGGCGCCGACCCTTCCGCCGCGCTGGCCGAGGCCGAACGGCTGGTGCGCCGCCGCCCGCTGCCGGCGGAAAACCTCTCGCTGCTTGCCGTGGCACAGGCCAAGGCGGGCAGACTGGATGAGGCCGCGCGGACCATTCAGGTCGCAGGCCAGCGCGGGTGGCGCGAGCCGATGGCGCAGGAAGCGGTGCTCCGGCTTGCGCTTTCGGCGGGCGACACGGCGGAGGCCGCGCGCCGCTATGCCGCGCTGCTGCTGCTTGAGCGCACCCCGGACGCGCTGCTGGAGGAGCTGGGACCGGCGGTGCTGGGCGAGCCGGGCGGCATGGGCCAGCGCACACTGGTGGCGGTGGTCACCGGCGGGGAGCGCTGGCATCCGCTGTTCCTGCGCCGCGGCGCGCGGGTGATTCCGCCCGCCGCCTTCATCGCGATAGCTGCCGAGAGCCTCGCGCAGGGCGCAGCCTTCGATTGCGGCGTGCTGGAACAGAGCGTGCGCGCGCTTAGCGGCCGCGATGCCGCTGCGGGCGCGCGGCTGCGCGCGTCGGCGCAGGCGCGCTGCCCCGGCTTGGCGCGCGAATAGTGCGACCAGCCCGACGGGTGGCTAAAGCGTCTTTATGATCCCCGAGAAATCGGTCGCGGCGTTGTCCTTGGCGAAGGCCTCGTAGATCGCGCGGGCGTGATCGCCCAGTTCAACCTTCGCGCCTGCGCTCTGCGCCGCCTCCATTGCCAGCCTCAGGTCCTTGAGCATCAGCCCGGCAGCGAATCCGCCCTGATAGCCGCTATCCGCCGGGGTCACCGGGCCAACGCCGGGCACCGGGCAATAGGATGTCATCGACCAGCACTGGCCGGATGAGACGCTGGAGATGTCGTAAAAGGTCTGCGCGTTGAGCCCGAGCTTCTGTGCCATGGCAAAGGCCTCGCAGGTGCCGATCATGTGGATCGCGAGCAACATGTTGTTGGAGATTTTGGCCGCCTGCCCGTTGCCCGCCGCACCCGCGTGGATCACCGCCTTGCCCATCGCTTGCAAAATCGGCTGGGCACGGGCGAAGGCGTCATCGGAGCCGCCGACCATGAAAGTGAGCGTTCCGCCCGCCGCCGCAGCGATCCCGCCGCTGACGGGAGCATCGACCATCTGGTAGCCGTGCGCCTCGGTCTTCGCGATCACTTCGCGCGCGGTGGCGACGTCGATGGTCGAGCAATCGAGCAGGATCGCGCCTTCGGGGGCGTGGCCAATCACGTCGCTTTCATAGACCTGTTTCACGATCGCGCCGTTGGGCAGCATCGAGACGACCGCTTCGACCCCTTGGCAGGCCTCCTTGGCGGCGGCGAAAGTCGTGCACCCCGCCTCGCGTGCGGCGGCAAGCGCAGCTTCGCTGAGGTCGAAGGCCTGCACCGCGTGCCCCGCCTTCACAAGGTTCGCGGCCATCCCGCCGCCCATGTTGCCGAGGCCGATAAAGGCGATTTTCATTGGATGCCCCTCCCTTCGTCATTGCGAGCGATCCAGGATCGCGCGGCGATCCATGATGTGACCATGCCGGTCTGTCGGGTCATGAATTGCTGCGTCGCTGCGCTTCTCGCAATGACGCGTTTTGACAGGCCTATCGCCCCTTCCACTGCCCTTCGCGCTTCTCGATGAAGGCGGCCATGCCTTCCGCCTTGTCCTCGCTCGCGGTGAGGATTTGGAAGATGCGCCGTTCCACGATCAACCCCTGATCGAGCGTCATTTCGAAGGCCGAGTTGACCATCTCCTTGTTGGCGATGGTCGCCATCGGCGGCATCGCGGCGATGGTGGCCGCGGTCTTGAGGGTTTCGGCGATCAGTTCCTCATGCGGCACCACGCGGGCGACGAGGTTGCTGCGCTCGGCTTCTTCGGCGCCCATCATCCGGCCGGTGAGGCACATCTCCATCGACTTCGACTTGCCGATCGCCCGCGTCAGGCGCTGCGATCCGCCCATGCCCGGCGCTACGCCCAGCTTGATCTCGGGCTGGCCGAACTTGGCCTTGTCGCTCGCGATGATGAAGTCCGCCATCATCGCCAGCTCGCACCCGCCGCCCAGCGCAAAGCCATTGACCGCCGCGATCCACGGCTTCCTCGTCTTCTTGACGATCTCGGACGTCCACGGCGAGAAAAAGTCGTCGAGGTAGAAATCCGCTGCAGCCTTTTCGCTCATTTCCTTGATGTCGGCGCCCGCCGCAAAGGCCTTGTCGCCGCTACCGGTGAGCACGGCGCAAAGCTGTGTGCTGTCGGCCTGATAGGCGGCGAAGGCAGAGATCAGCTCTTCCAGCACCTTGGAATTGAGCGCGTTCAGCGCCTGCGGGCGGTTGATCGTCAGCAGCGTGACGCCCTTGTGGCCCTGAGCGTCGGCTTCAGCGGTGATGGTCTCGTAAGTCATAGGGGTTTCCATTCCTCGCCCTCGGGCAGGGCTGCGAAAATTGCGTCGAGCAGGTCGTCGGTCACGCCTTCGGGGGTGGCCGGGTTCCACTTGGGATCGCCCGTCTTGTCGATGATCACCGCGCGTACCCCTTCCGCGAAATCGGGACGGGTCAGGACGCGGCTGGCGATGCGGTATTCCATGCGCATATTGTCGGCGAAGTCGGTGAGCGCGGCGCTCTCCGCCAGCTGGCGCAGCGCGACCTTGCAGGTCTGCGGGCTCTTGGTGCCGAGCGTGTCGCGCTCCTTCATCGCCCAATCGTCACCCGCGTCCGCGGCGGCTTCGAGGCTGGCGAGAATATCTTCGTAGCGATCCGAAGCGAAGTGCTTGGCGATTTTATCGGCATTGGCCTCGATCCGCGCCTTGGGCGGGGTGCCCACCGGCTCGGAGAGGATGCCCGCGATCCGATCCGGATGATCGTGGATGCGCGCCTTGATGTCTTCGAGCATGTCGCTCGGCACATAATGCGTCGCCAGCCCCGTCCACAGGCACTCCGCCCCGTCGAGCCGCGCGCCGGTGAGCGCCAGAAACTGCCCGAGCCGCCGCCCGAGGCGCGCCAGATACCAGCCGCCGCCGACGTCGGGGAACAGGCCGATCCCAGTTTCGGGCATGGCAAAGCGGGTGTTCTCGGTCGCAACCCGGAACTTGGCGGGCTGCGAGATGCCCACGCCGCCGCCCATCGTGATGCCGTCCATGAAGGCGACGATCGGCTTGGGGTAGGTGAACATCTGGTGGTTGAGCTGATATTCGTCGTGGAAGAACTTGCGCCCGCTCACGCCGCCATCGTTCAGCGCCGAGTCCCGCAGGAAGGCGATATCGCCCCCGGCGCAGAACCCGCGCCCCTCGGCATGGTCGAGGATCACCGCCTTGATCGCGTCATCCTGCGCCCACGCGCTCAGAGCCGCGCTGATCGCGTGGCACATCTCCAGCGTCAGCGCGTGCAGCGCCTTGGGCCGGTTGAGGCTGATATGGCCGATCGGGCCGTTTGCCCGGATCAGAACGTCGTCTGTCATTGCCCCGCTTCTTTCGGTTCGATCAGGTCCCAGCGGTTGCCGAAGGGATCGCTGAACACGGCCACTGTGCCATAGCTTTCGTGGCGCGGCTCTTCATGAAATGTTACCCCTGCATCGACGAGGCGTGCCTGGGCGCTTGTGAAATCATCCGTGTGCGCGAAAAAGCCCACGCGCCCGCCGGTCTGGTTGCCGATGGCGGCGGTCTGTGTCTCGTTTGCGGCCCGGGCGAGCAACAGCCGCCCGCCGTCCCTGCCGCCGACCACCACCCAGCGCTTGCCCCCGCCCATGTCGCTGTCCTCGATCAGTTCGAAGCCGAGCGCGCCCACGAAGAAGGCGATGCCCGCGTCGTAATCGGGCACCACCAGCGTCGTCAGGGCAAGCCTTGTGCCCATCACTGGCGCAGCAGATCGCGGCCCACGATCATGCGCATCACCTGATTGGTGCCTTCAAGGATCGAGTGGACGCGCAGGTCGCGCCAGAAGCGCTCGATCGGATAGTCCCTGAGATAGCCATAACCGCCGAACAATTGCAGCGCGTCGTTCACGATCTTCGAGCCGCTGTCGGTCGCCAGCCGCTTGGCCATCGCGGAAAAGCGCGACTTGTCGGGCGCATTGTCGGTGACCTTTGCCGCGGCGAGATAAAGCAGCGCACGCGCAGCCTCCAGATCGGTCGCCATGTCGGCGAGCATGAACTGGGTGTTCTGGAAATCGGCGACCGGCTGATCGAACTGCTTGCGATCCTTGGTGTAGGCAATCGCTTCGTCCAGACAGCGCTGCGCCCCGCCGAGCGAACACGCGCCGATGTTGAGGCGACCGCCATCGAGGCCCATCATGGCGAAGCGGAAACCCTCGCCCTCGTCGCCGACGCGGTTGGCGACGGGCACGCGCGCGTCCTCGAAGATGACCTGCGCGGTGGGCGAGGCGTTCCAGCCCAGCTTCTTCTCCGGCGCGCCGAAGCTGACGCCGGGGGTGTCCTTGTCGATCACGAGGCAGGTGATGCCCTTGGTCTTGTGATCGCTGGTGCGCACCATCGTGACATAGACATCGTTGACCCCGCCGCCCGAGATGAACTGCTTGGTGCCGTTGAGGACATAATGGTCGCCATCCAGCCGCGCGGTGGTCTTGAGCGCCGCCGCATCCGATCCGCTGCCGGGCTCGGTCAGGGCATAGCTGGCGATCTTTTCCATCGTGACGAGGTCGGGCAGGTACTTCGCCTTGACCTCGGCCCCGCCGAACTGGTCGATCATCCATGCGGCCATGTTGTGGATCGAGATGAAGGCGGATGTGGAGGGGCAGCCATAGGCCATCGCCTCCATGATCAGCGCCGCCTCCAGCCGGCCGAGGCCGATCCCGCCCGATTCCTCGCTGACATAGATCGCGCCGAAGCCGAGGGCGGCGCTTTCCTTAATCACGTCGCGCGGGAAGATGTGCTTTTCGTCCCACTCGGCGGCGTTGGGGGTGATGCGGTCGGCGGTGAAGCGCTGGGCGACTTCGCGGATCGCGAGCTGGTCTTCGGTAAGTTGGAATTGTCCGTGCATGGCGAGGTGCTCTAACCGGGTTTGCCAGCGGGGAAAAGGCTGGCGCGCGGCGGGCCGGGGCGGAATTTTGCTAGGCGCTGCCGATTTGCTGCAACCTTCAGCCCGGTTCGGTGCGAATAGGCTGTCATGAACCCTCCAAGCCCGCGCCTGATCCTCGTCTACAATGCTGACAGCGGCTTGCTGAACGCGGTGAAGGACGCGGTGTGGAAGGTCGCGCGCCCGGCGACCTATCCCTGCTCGCTGTGCGCGCTGACCTATGGCTGGGTGTCGATGCACGGGCGCTGGCGGACGTTTCTGGACAGCCAGCCGCTGGTCAAGGCGTTCTATCACAAGGACGATTTCGCGGCGGCCTTCCCCGGTCTTGCGATTTCGCTGCCCGCGATCCTTGTGGCGGAAGGCGAGGGCGCGCCGCGTGTGCTGGTGAGCGCGCAGGAACTGGATGCACTGCCCGATCTCAAGGCACTTATCGCGCTGGTGAGCCAGAGGCTCGCCCAGCGTCAGGCCTGATCCGCGCCGATCACCGCCTCGGCCTCGATCTCCACGCGCCATTCGGGGCGGCACAGCCATGCCACCCCGGCCATCGTCGCTGCCGGACGGGCCGTGCCGAACCAGCGCGCGTGCACCGCGCCGACCGCATCCTGATCGGCCGGGTCGGTCAGCAGCATCCGGGTGCGCACAACCCCGGCCGCGCTGCCGCCGAGTTCCTCGATCGCTGCGGCGATGATCGCGCAGCAGCGTTCCGCCTGCGCGGCGGCATCACCCGGCGTGGTCAAACCATCGGGCTCGACCGGCCCGGTGCCCGCGACGATGATGCGGTCTCCTTCCCGCACCGCGCGGGCAAAGCCGAAAGTCGTCTCGAAGGGCGAGCCCGAACTTGCCCGGCGCCGCGCGCTCATCCGCAAGTGATCTCGGTGATCTTCATCGCGTCGTCGTAGCGCACGTTTACCCGGTCTTCGCGGTAGTCCATCGTCCAGGCGCTCCCCGGTGGGCCCCAGCGCAGGCTGCGCGCGCCGCTGTCCTTGAGGATCGCCGCGCCCATCGCCTGGGTCGCAGCATGGCCGATATGCGGCTGCGCCTGCGCCGCGTTGCAGGTCATCGGCCTGCCAGTCGCCATGTCCGGCCCGGCCGTGTCGCCCATCGTGGCGCAACCCGCCAGAACGCTCGCCAGCGCAAGTGCGGCAATCTTTCGGTGCATTCCCGTCTCCCGTGCAATCTTTCGCCGGAAGGCAGGCTATCAGGCCGCCGCGGCGACGGGAAGCGGCCGTTTGCGCTTGGGACCATAAGTCGCCGCCAGCGCGGCCAGATCGTCGGCCCTGAGCGGGCGTCCGATGAAATAGCCCTGTGCATAGTCGCAGCCGATCCCTTCGAGGAAGGCGAGGCACGCGGCCTCCTCGATCCCTTCGGCCACCACCTTGAGGCCCAGCTCGTGCGCCAGCTGGATAGTGGAGCGCACCAGCAGTGCATCCCCCCGGTCGGCATGGGCATTGGCGACGAACATCCGGTCGATCTTGAGCTCGGACAGGGGCAAAAGCTTGATATAGTTGAGCGTCGACTGGCCGGTGCCGTAATCGTCCATCGAAATGCGGATGCCCCGCGCACGGAATCGCTCGAGCGTGGCGATGGCGACCGTAACGTCTTCGAAATGTGCGCTTTCGGTGACTTCGAAGGTCACCGCGCCGGCCGGCATCCCGCTCGCCTCCACCAGCGCCAGCGCGCGGGCGGCGAAGCTTTCCGAGGAGAGTAGCACCGCCGAGATATTGATCGCCGCGCCGATCTCCAGCCCGACCTCGCGCCAGCGGCGCATATCGGCGAGCGATTGCCGCAGCACCGCCAGCGTCAGGTCGTCGATCCGCCCCGCTTCCTCGAACAGCGGGATGAAGCAATCGGGTGGCAAGAAGCCGCGCTCGGGATGCTGCCAGCGCACCAGCGCCTCGACCGCATCGATGCCGCCCGTCATCAGATTCAGCTTGGGCTGATAGAAGGGGACGATCTGCCCCGCCTCGATCGCGCCTTCGAGCTCGCCCAGCAGCGAGAACTGGTCCGAGGCGGCGGTGTCCGAAGCGTCATCGTCGAGCCGCCAATGCTTGCCCGCGCGCTTGGCGAGGCTTGCGGCATGGGCGGCGCGGGCGACAGGATCGCTCGCGCCGCAATCGGCCACGCCGAAGGTCAGCCCGACGCCCAGCCTGCGCCCGGCAATCTCGAACGGGCTGCGCATCATCGCGCGCAGGCCCGCCAGTTGCGACTCGATCTCGTCGATCGGAAGTGAGGAAACCCACAGCAGCGTGCGCTCCTCGATACGGTAAATCTGGTTGGCGCCGGTGGCGACCTCCAGCCGCTCGGCCAGCCGGCGCAGCAGGGCGCCCAGACCCGCATTGTCCACCGCCAGCTGGAGCGCATCGAAATCGTCGATCTGGGCGGCGATGACGAAGCGATCGGTCGGCGCGGCCGGGCGGGCCTCGAAGCCGAGGCGGTTGGGAAGCTCGCTCTGCACATCGATCTGGCGACGCAGCGCGCCGAAGCGCTGGGCAAGCGAGATGTGCCGCATCGCACCCGCCGCGCCGATCAGCACCAGCGCCGGAGCGATCTCGAACCACAGTCCCACGGCCTGTCGGGCAGCCAGCCAGCCGATCAGCACCAGCACAAGCGCCGCACCGCTGCGCAGCCACACCGCCCTGCGGCTGCGTGCCATCAGCACCACCAGCGCCATCAGCGCCGCCACCACCAGCGGCAGCGACCAGGACCCGTAGCGCGGCACGCCTTGCGTGAGGGTCTCGGCGGCGATGGCCTGCACCACCACGCCGGGAATGACGCTGTGCTGCGGCACGGCGTAGCGATCGAACAATTCGATCGCGGTCGCGCCGATGATCACGTCCTTGCCCTTGAGACTGCCGGGCGGGATCATGCCGCGCTCCACCGCGACAAAGCTGTGCCGCGGGATCGTATCCGGGCGGATCGCGAAGTCGACCGGGAAATGTTGGTTCACCATGCCGCTCTGCCCGCTGACGAATGAGGCCAGCGAAGGGCGTGCCGTGCCGCCGGTGACCGTGCCCAGCGGCAGATGGCGGACATAGCCGTCCGCGTCGGGCCCGACCGAGACCGAGGCGAGATAGGCGGGCTCGCGCAGGATCGGGATGGGTAGCGAATCGAGCTCGCGTTCATCGCCTGCGCCCGCCTGCTGCGCGAAGGTCGCCAGCGCAACCGGCGCGCGCGCGGAGGCGATGGCCTGTGCCAGTGCGCGGTCACCTGCGGGATCGCTCGCGCTCGAGAGATCGACATCGAAGCTGATCGAGCGCACTCCGGCGGCATCGAGCGCGGTCACCGCGCGGGCGTAGTGCTCCCGCGGCCACGGCCAGCGCTGGATGGTCGCCATCGATGCCGCATCCATTTCGACGATGTGGATCTGTCCGCTGGCCGGACGGTCGAACAGGCCGAAGGAAAGCTCCTCAAGCCGCTGATCCGCGCCGCGCCAGAGACCTGCCATGGCCGTCAGCCCCGCCGCCAGCACAAGCGCGCCGAGCATCAGCGCGAGGATGCCCCAGCTTTCGGCCGGGAGCGCTGCGCCGGGCTTGCCCGAAGGGTTTGCGGCGTGCCGGGGGAAGGGGTGCATGGGTGAGGCCGACGCGCCCTCAGCGACGATTTACGTCAGCGCCAAGACGCGCTTCGAAGCCGAGGTCGAAGCTCTGGCGGCCCGGATTGCCGCCATTACCGCCGCCATTGCCGCCGCCGTTGCCATTGCCGTTGCCGTTGTTGCCGCCGCCGTTGCCGTTGCCGTTGCCACGGTCACCGTCATCGCCGTCATCGCCGTCATCGCCATCGTCGCCATCGTCGCCGTCGTCGCCATCGTCGCCATCGTCGCCATCGTCGCCATCGTCGCCGTCGTCGCCATCGTCGCCGTCGTCGCCGTCGTCGCCGTCATCGCCATCGTCGCCATCGTCGCCGTCGTCGCCATCGTCGCCATCGTCGCCATCGTCGCCGTCGTCGCCATCGTCGCCATTGTCGCCGTCGTCGCCGTCGTCGCCGTCGTCGCCGTCGTTTCCGTTCCCGTTGCCGCCATCGTCGCCACCGTTTCCGCCACCGTTCCCATTTCCGGTGCCGTTTCCGTTGCCATTGCCGTTGCCGCCGCCGTTGCCGTTACCGCCGCCGTTGCCGTTTCCACCGCCGTTGCCGTTACCGCCGCCGTTGCCGTTACCGCCGCCGTTGCCGTTCCCGTTGCCGTCGTCGCCACCGTTTCCGTTTCCGTTGCCGTCGTCGCCACCGTTTCCGTTTCCGTTGCCGTTGCCGTCGTCGCCACCGTTACCGCCGCCGTTGCCGTTGCCGCCGCCGTTGCCGTTACCGTTGCCGTCGTCGCCACCGTTGCCGTTTCCGTTGCCGTTCCCGTTCCCGTCGTCGCCGCCGTTGCCGTCGCCGTTGCCGCCCCCATTGCCATTGCTGTTGCCGTTGCCGTCGTCGCCGCCGCCGCCGCCGCTTCCGCCACCGTTGCCGCCACCGTTACCGTTGCCCTCGTCGCTGCGGCCGGCGGAGTTGCCGAAGGCCGGGGCATTGCCGCGGGCCGTGTTGTCAGCGGCCACCACCGCAGCCAGCGCGGTCACCTCGCCCGAGACGAACCCGCTCGACATCTCGCCAAGGTCGCCCGGCGTGCTGAACACCGCCTGCTCGATCCGGGCCTGACCGCGGCCTTGCCCTTCGCCCTGACCCTGACCCTGCCCCGAAGCCGCCACCGGCTGCACAGCGCTCGCACCGGGCGAGACTGCGGAAGGCGCGCCAGCCGGGCGGGCGGGCGAATCGATCACGCGCCGCCCCTCGCCCTCGACCACCATGCGCAGCGGGTCGCCTGCCGCAATCATCGCCACCGAGCCGGGCAGGATCAGATCGCGCGCGCCGCCATCGAGGGTCGAGGTCTCCACCGCACCCTCGGTCACTTGCAGGCTCGCCCCTTCATCGCTGACCGTGATGACGAAGGTCGTGCCTTTCACGACCGCCGCCAGATAGGGGGTCTCCACTCCGAAATGCGGGTCGGGCTGCTTGCCGATATTGAACAGCGCGCTGCCATAATCCTGGATGATCTGGATGAGCCCGCGCTCCTTCTGCTGCGCAGGGAGGGGAATGCGCAGCTGCGCGTTCTGGCGCAGCGTCACGAATTCACGGCCGCGCACCAGCACCGCGGACGCGCGCGCCTCGGTCCGCACTGTCGCCCCCGGCGCGAGCGCCGTGCCGGCCTTGGCGGCGCGCTGGCCCTTGGCGTCGATGACGAGGACGACTCCCTTGGCCTCGCTCACACGCCACCCGCCGCTCTGGGCAAGTGCAGGCGCACCGCTGAACAGCAGCAGGACAAGGGGCAGGATCAGACGAGACAGATTGCGCATGGCTTTCTCCATGCCTGCCTCATAATTCCGAGTTCCGTCTATCGCGTTTAAGCGATTGGTTAATGCGGACTTACGCAGAGCATTGGTTAACCTTTGGGATGTAGGCAAAGCGCTCGTTTCTGTTTCGAGGGCTTATGAAAACGCCGCGTTCGGTTAAGGTCTGTGTTGTCGGCTGCGCGCTGCTGGCGAATCCGCTGGCGGCCCAGGATGCGCTCGACCGCACCAATCCGGGCGCGCAGGTCACCCCCGACGAAGAGCCCGGCAGCGATTCGAACGCGGTCCGGATCGAAGATCGCCCCCAGCCCGGCGCGCCGCTGGCGTCCGTGGACGCAGATGCGCTCGATGTCGGCGCGATTCTGATCGACGGTCTGACCGTGCTCGACCGCGCAACCTTTGCCGATGTGATCGAACGCTTTGCCGGACGCCCGCTCGACCGCGCGGAGCTCGCCCGGCTGACCGACGCCATCGCCACCCGCGCGCGCGAAGAAGGCTATCTCCTCGCTACCGCATGGATCCCCGAGCAGACTCTGACCGGCGGAACGCTGCGGGTGCGGATCGACGAGGGCACGATCGATACGGTGCGAATCGAGGGCAGCGACGATCCCGCGATTCGCCGCCAGCTCGAAACGCTGGTCGGCCCCACGCCCGTCACCCTCGCACAGTTGCAGCGCGCGGTGCTGCTGGCGGATGATCTGCCCGGCGTGTGGATCCGCTCCACCCGATTCGCGCGCGACGGCGACCGCCGCGTGCTGGTGGTCGATGCCGGGCGCAGCGATGCCAGCGGCACTGCGCAGATCGCCACCGACGGCACCAAGCCGCTCGGCCCGGTGCGCGCGCGAATCGCCTTCGATGCCAACGGGCTGATCTCTCCGCGCGACCGGGTCGACCTCAGCGTGTCGGTAACGCCCATCGAACCGGACGAGCTGGCCTTCTTCAGCGCGCGCTACACCGTGATCGTCAGTGACGCGGGCACCAGTCTCGGGGCCTTCGGATCGTACTCGCGCACCGAGCCCGGCGCCTATCTCGCCGCGCGCGAACTGCAGGGTCGTGGCTGGCAGACCGGCCTGCGCCTGCGCCACCCGCTGTTGCGCACCCAGGCGCGCAGCCTGTGGCTGGAGGCGAGCGGCGAGTTGCAGGATCTGCGGCAGAATGCCTCGGGGACGCTTGCCCGGCATGATCGGATCGCGCTGGCGCGGCTCGGCTTCTATGGCTTCGGCCCGCTGGCGGGCGGCACGCTGCAAGGCCGGGCGACGGTGAGTCAGGGCCTGCCCATCCTCAATGCCAGCCGCGCCGGCGATCCGCTTGCCTCGCGCTTCGATGCGGTGCCCGACTTCACCACGTTGTCATGGTGGCTGAACTGGCGGCGCGGCATCGCCCCGCGGGTGAGCCTCCAGCTGGCGAGCACCGGCCAGCTTTCCACCGCGCCGCTGCTGGTGGGCGAAAGCTTCGCGCTGGGCGGCAACAGCTTCCTGCGCGGCTATGATTTCGCCCAGCGGGTCGGGGACGAGGGCGTCGCCGGGTCGGCCGAACTGCGTTACGACTGGCCCCGCGCGCTGGGCGCCGCACGCCATGTGCAGCTTTATGCCTTTGCCGATGGCGGGACGGTGTCGAACCTCGGCACCGGGGTCGGCGGCGGCACGCTGGCATCAAGCGGGGCGGGCCTGCGCACCGACATCACCCGCGATCTCGACCTCGATTTCGAAGTGGCCGTGCCGCTGACCGAGGACCGCTACGACACGGGCAACAATGCGCCGCGCCTGAACCTCAGGGTGAGCCAGTCGTTCTGAGGGTAATCAGCCCTTGTGCTTTTCCAACTCGTCGCCCGCCACGCTCACCACGTGGAGCAGGTTGGTCGCGCCCGGCGTTCCAAAGGGCACCCCGGCGAGCACGATCAGGCGCGTGCCCGCCTCGCTGAAGCCGTGGCGCAGCGCCATGCGCTTGCCCTTGCCGATCATTTCCTCGAAGCTGCCAATGTCCTTGGTGGCAACGGCGTGCGCGCCCCACAGCAGCGCCATCCGGCGCGCGGTGCGCATCGAGGGCGTGAGCACCAGCACCGGGGTCGCAGGCCGCTCGCGCGCCACGCGCCTTGCGGTCGATCCGCTCGAGGTGAAGACGGTGATCGCGCTGATCGGCACGGTGTCGGCGATGGTCATGCAGGCATGGGCCAAAGCGTCCGAGGTGGTCGCATCGGGCGGCGTATCGAGCATCCGCACGCGCGCCTTGTAGCCCTCGTCGCGCTCGACCTGCACCGCGATACGGTCCATCATCGCGACCGATTCTTCCGGCCATGCCCCCGCCGCGCTTTCGGCCGAGAGCATCACCGCGTCGGCCCCGTCATAGACCGCATTGGCGACGTCGGAGACTTCCGCGCGCGTCGGCGTGGGCGCCTCGATCATCGATTCGAGCATCTGCGTTGCCACGATCACCGGCTTGCCCGCGCGGCGCGCCATGTTGACGATCTTCTTCTGGAGCGGAGGCACCTCGTAGGGTTCCAGCTCCACGCCCAGATCGCCGCGCGCGACCATGATGCCGTCGGCCAGCTCAATGATCGAATCGAGCCGGTCGACCGCCTTGGGCTTTTCGATCTTGGCGCAGATCGCGGTGCCGTGATGGCCGATCAGCTTGCGTGCCTCGGCAATGTCCTCGGGCCGCTGCACGAAGGAGAGCGCGATCCAGTCCGCCCCGTGCTCGGTGGCGAAGGCAAGGTCGCGGCGGTCCTTCTCGGTCAGTGCCGGGATCGGCACTTCGGCATCGGGCACGTTGACGCCCTTGCGGTCGGAGATCACCCCGCCCACCTCGGCGCTGCACAGGATGCGGCTGTCGTCGGCTTCGAGCACCTTCAGGCGGATCTTGCCGTCATTGATGAGCAGCCGCTGCCCGCGCTCCATGATTCCGAACAGTTCCGGGTGCGGCAGGCAGACGCGGTTGTGATCGCCCGGTGTCTCGTCGCGGTCGAGCACGAAGTGGCCCGAATGGCGGATCACCGCCTGCCCCTCGGCAAAGGTGCCGACGCGCAGCTTGGGCCCCTGCAAGTCCGCAAGGATCGCGATGGGGCGGGCAAACTGCTTTTCCAGCGCACGGATCGCGGCGACCACCGGCTCGTGATCGGCGTGGCTGCCGTGGCTCATGTTGAGGCGGAAGGCGTCCGCCCCGGCCCGCACCAGCTTCTCGAGCATCTCGGGCGAGCGGCTTGCAGGGCCGATGGTGGCGAGAATCTTGACCTTGCGGCCGCGCGGGTCGATCCGTGACTGATCGCGTCGTGACATTTCTGGTGATCCCTAGTTACGCTCGCCTATGACACACCCGTTTTTCAACTCAAGGAAAAGCCGCGATGAATAGCAATGCCGATCCGCTCGACAGTCTGGACGACGCCCAGGCCGCCGCCGCCTTCCGCCGCCTGGTGCGCCATCTGCGCCACCGCCACGATGCGCAGAACATCGAGTTGATGGGCCTTGCCGGGTTCTGCCGCAATTGCCTCGCCGACTGGATCCGCGATGCGGGCTTTGAGGGCGACAAGGAGGCCGCGCGCGAAGTCATCCACGGAATGCCCAGCGCCGAATGGAAAGCGACCCGCCAGACTCCCGCGACCGAGGAGCAGCTCGCGCGAATGCAGGCCAGCGTGGCCAAGAACGCACAGGAATAATTTTCGCGGGCGGTTCAATCGGCGGCGCGGGCTGGCTATCGCCCCGCCAACCGATTCTCATTTACCGATGGAGACCCCCCAATGGCCGACGCCACCGACGACCGCCTGCGCCTGCTGATCGAGCGCATCGAACGCCTCGAGGAAGAAAAGAAGGGCATCGCCGACGATATCCGTGACGTCTACATGGAGGCCAAGGCGGTCGGCTATGATCCCAAGATCATGCGCCAGATCGTGCGCCTCAGGAAGATGAAGCCCGACGATCGCAGCGAGCAGGATATGCTGCTGGAAACCTACAAGAACGCGCTCGGCATGGGTTGATCCGGCGAGGGTTATCATTGCAGTTTCATCCAGCTGTGTTATTTCGATAACACGGCTTAGTGAGGAGAGACAACCAATGGCATCCCCCTGGAGAGATTCGCGCGGCATCACCGTCACCACCACCCCGACGCTCGAGGGCCGTCCGATTCAGGACTATCTCGGCATCGTCACCGGTGAGGTGATCGTCGGCGCGAACGTGTTCCGCGATCTCTTCGCCAATATCCGCGACATCGTCGGCGGGCGCTCGGGGAGCTACGAGCGCATCCTCGCCGACGCGCGCAAGCAGGCGATCGAGGAACTGCAGGCTGAAGCCGCCTCGCTGGGCGGCAACGCCGTGGTGGGCGTCGATCTCGACTACGAGGTGATCGGCGCCAACGGCTCGATGCTGATGGTCTCGGCGAGCGGGACAGCGGTCAGGGTCTGAGTCCATGGCGGCGCGGCCCTTCACGTGGATCGAAAGCGATGACGTGCGGGCGGGCTATGTCGATCCCGCCCATAATTTGCGTCTGTTCGACAAGGGTGGGCCCGATTGGCAAGTGAACATCGTGGTCGCGCCGCCGCCGGATACGCCAGACTTCGGCTATCTTTGGGAAGACCGCTATTATTTCGTCGCGAGCTTGACCGAATACGGTGTGTTGGACGTTGAAAGGTTTACCATCGGATCGGCACGCCTCAACCAGCATTTCAGACGCGATTTTCCCGGCCGGTCGGCGGAGTTTCTCGATTCGATCCTGCCGCTCCTGCGCCCGGACAATCGAAAACTGATACCCTACAACTACAGGAACGCCTTTTTCGATCTGCCGCCTGTCATGCGGGAACGATTGCTGGAATGCGGGCGCTATTCCGCCGCTGATGAGCGCAGGAATGCGGGCCTGCCGGATTGACCGCCCGGATTGTTGCCTGCGGCGCCCTCACCACCACCCGTAATCGCTGGCCAGAAAGATCGCATTATAGGCCGCGTGGTGCGCTATCGCCGCGCGCAGGCCCAGCCGGGTGCGGGTGTAGGCGAGCAGCAGCCCGCCGATCGTCTGCGGCAGAACCACCAGCAGGCCGAGCGGATGCGCAAGCGGCGCGAAATTGCCGAGGTGGATAAGCCCGAAGGCGAGCGATGATCCCCACACGATCCAGTGAAAATGGCGCGTGAACCATGGGGGCACCTCGGTCTGGACAGCGCGGTTGCGGCTCCATTGCACCAGACCTGCAAACACCATCGCAAGGCCGGCGATGGCAAGGGCATCGACATAGACCGGATCGACATAGACACTCGCGGTAAACAGGCCCATCGCCATCAGGCCCCACGCCCCGAACTTCAGTGCCGCGACCCGCCCGCTCAGCCAGCCGCGAAAGGCGAGTTCTTCGGTCAGCGGGGCAAAGATCAAGAAGCCGAACAGATCCTCGACCAAGGTCGCTTCGTATTCGATCGGATCTGGCAGGAATCCGGCCTCGGCATCCCACGCCTCGACGGCTGCGTAAGCGAGCCAGTCGGCGGCAATATCAAGTGCGAGCACCGCCAGCAGCGTCAGCGCCGCGGCCCGCCCCCACGCCATCGGATGCGCCACATAGGTCGGCCGCAGCACGAAGCGCCCCACGTCCGCTAGCCGCTCGCGCAGGGGCATCGCGCGCGCCACACGCGCCCTTGCATCCCCCGGCGCTGCCGGAGTAAGGCCCGCGCCACCATTTCCAACATTCCGGTGAAGTTCGTCCAATGGCAGGCCATTCCAAGTTCAAGAACATCATGCATCGCAAGGGCGCGCAGGACAAGAAACGCGCGGCGATGTTCTCCAAGCTTTCGCGCGAGATCACCGTGGCGGCCAAGATGGGCATGCCCGATCCCGACATGAACCCGCGCCTGCGCCTCGCGGTCAACGCGGCCAAGGCGCAGTCGATGCCCAAGGACAACATCCAGCGCGCGATCGACAAGGCCGCGCAGGCGGGCGGCGAGGACTATATCGAGATGCGCTACGAGGGCTACGGCCCCGGCGGCGTCGCGCTGATCGTCGAGGCGCTGACCGACAACCGCAACCGCACCGCCACCAACGTGCGCACCGCCTTTTCCAAGAACGGCGGCAACCTCGGCAGCGAAGGTTCGGTGAGCCACGGCTTCGAACGGCGCGGGCTGATCGAATACAAGGCGGAAGTGGGCGACGAGGAAAAGGTGCTCGAAGCCGCGATCGAGGCGGGCGCGGATGACGTGGAGAGCTCCGAAGACGGCCACACCATCTGGACCGCCGCCGAAGACCTCCACGGCGTGGCGGGCGAGCTTGAGAAAGTGCTCGGCCCGGCGGACAACGTGAAGCTGGCGTGGAAGCCGGTGCTGACTGTGGAAGCCGATGAAGCCACGGCTGCCACGCTGATGAAGCTGATCGACACGCTCGAAGACGATGACGACGTGCAGACCGTGTGGGGCAACTATGAAATCTCCGACGAGGTGATGGAGAAACTGGGCTGAAACGGCGCGAGTGGCTGCTTGCGCTGACGCTGGGGGCCGCTTTCTGCCTCGCGATGCTGTGGCGCTTCGGCGTCCGGATCGGGCTGTAGCTGCGTGCTGATCCTCGGCCTCGACCCTTCGCTGTCCTCGACCGGCTGGGGCGTGATTCGCTCCGAGGGCGCGCGGATCGCGCACGTCGCCAACGGGCAGATCAAGACCGACGCAGCTGCACCGATGGCCGAGCGGCTGGCGGCGTTGCAGGCCGGACTGGCGGCAGTGATCGCCGAACATCGACCTGCCCGCGCCGCCGCGGAGGAAATCTTCGTCAACAAGAACCCGCAATCCACCCTCAAGCTGGCACAGGCGCGCGGCGCGGTGCTGGCGGCTTGCGGCGCGGCGGGACTGACGGTGGGCGAACACGCTGCGCGGCTGGTCAAGAAGGCCGTCACCGGCACCGGGGCGGCGGAAAAGGCGCAGGTCGCCGCGATGGTAAAGGTGCTGCTGCCGGGCGTCGCAATCGCCGGGAGCGACGCCGCCGACGCGCTCGCCGTGGCGATTGCCGACGCGCATCTGGGAAAACACAAGTGATTCCGTTCGGGCTGAGCTTGTCGAAGCCCGGTACTTTCTTCTAGCGCATCACGTGAAAAATCAGGACGGCCCTTCGACAAGCTCAGGGCGAACGGAGATTGTTTCGTGATCCACCTCTACGGCATCCCCAACTGCGACACGGTGAAGAAAGCGCGCGCGTGGCTCGATGCGGCGGGACGCGGCTACACCTTCCACGACTACAAGAAGGAAGGCGCCGATCCTGAGCGCATTGCCGGGTGGATCGCCGCTGCCGGGCTCGACGTGGTGGTGAACCGCAAGGGCACGACCTTCCGCGCGCTGTCGGATGACGACAAGGCCAAGGTGGCCGACGCTGCCACCGCTCCCGCAGTCCTTGCCGCCAACCCCTCGGTCATCAAGCGGCCGATCGTGGAGCATGACGGCGGCATCCTCGTCGGCTTCAAGGCCGACGACTGGGCCGCTGCGCTCGGCTGACCCTCGCGCAAGGATGAACCCGCTCGAAATCATCGCCGTCGCGCTCGGCATTGCCAATGTCGGGTTGCTGGTGCGCCGGTCGATCTGGAACTACCCCTTCGGCATGGCGATGGTGGCGCTCTATTTCGTCATCTTCCGCGAGGCGCGGCTCTATGGCGAGGCGGGGTTGCAGGTGTTCTTCTTCATCGTGCAGGGCTGGGGCTGGTGGCTGTGGGCGCGCGCCGGAGGGCTGGCGCAGATGGTGAGCGTCCACTGGATGAGCCCCCGCGCGCGCATCGCCGCACTGGCGCTGGTCGCCGCCTCCAGTCTCGGCATCGGCTGGGCGATGGCGCGTTTCACCGACGCCGCCCTGCCCTATGCCGACGCGACCATCGCGGGCGCGAGCGTGGTGGCGCAGGTGCTGCTGGCAATTCGCCGGGTGGAGAACTGGGCGCTGTGGATCGCGATCGATGTGCTGTCGATCGGCGTCTATCTCAACCGCGAGCTTTACCTGACCGCCGGCCTCTATGTGGTGTTCCTCGCGCTGGCGGCCGCGGGGCTTACCCAGTGGGCCAAGGCCGCGCGCAGCGGTGAGGCGATCGCTGCATGAAACGCGGCTTCCTGCTCGGCAAGTTCATGCCGCCCCACGCCGGGCACATGGCGCTGATCCGCGCCGCGCGGGCGCTGGTGGACGAGTTGACCGTGCTGGTGTGCTGGTTGCCGGACGACCCGATCCCGGGCGAGGCGCGGCTCGCGTGGATGCAGGGCCTTGTGCCCGATTGCCGGGTGGTGGGCCACGGCGCGGTCGTTCCGCAGACCCCGGAGGACTCCCCCGATTTCTGGCCGATCTGGCGCGGAATCGTCGCGAGCGTCCATCCCGAACCCATCGACTATCTCTTCGCGGGCGAGGATTATGGCGCAGAACTGGCGCGGCAGGTCGGCGGGCTGTTCGTGCCGCTCGGGGGCCGGGTGCTCGGGCTGGCCGACGACCCCGTCGCAGGCCTCTCGGCAAGCGCCGTGCGCGCCGATCCGGGGGCGCATTGGGCTTACCTTCCCGCCCCCGTGCAGGCGCATTACCGTCGCACAATTTGCCTCCACGGCGCGGAAAGCACCGGCAAGAGCACGCTGGCCGCCGCGCTCGCCGCCGCAACCGGCGCGCTCACCGTCGGCGAATATGGCCGCAGCCACTGCGAGGCGCATCGCGAGCCGCTCACCCTCGACGACCTGCTGCTGATCGGCCGCGCGCAAACCGCGATGATCGCCGCCGCCGCCGAGTGGGCCGGCCCGCTGCTGATCGCCGATACCGATGCGCTGATGACCGCCGCATGGACCGAAATGCTGCTCGGCACGCGCCCTGCCGAACTCATGGCCGCGCCCAAGGCCGATCTCTACCTGCTGCTCGAACCCGATCTGCCCTGGGTGGACGACGGCACACGCTTCTTCAGCGACCCGTCCGACCGTCACAGGTTTGCAAGGATCGTGGAGCAGGTGCTCCTCGATGCCGGGGTGCCCTTCGTGCGGATCGCCGGGCAGGGAGACGATCGGCTCGCCGCCGCGATAGGAGCATTGCATGTTTAAGCCCCGCCTGATCCTTGCCGCCCTGCTGGCGGCGGCCTCTCCGGCGCTGGCGCAGGGCAAGGATCTGCTGATCATCGCCCACCGCGGCGCGAGTGCCGAGCGGCCCGAACACACCCTCGCCGCCTATGAACGCGCGATCGATCAGGGGGCGGATTACATTGAGCCCGATCTGGTGGCGACCAGGGATCTGGTGCTGGTGGCGCGTCACGAGAACGAGCTGTCGGGCACCACCGATGTCGCGCGGCGCGAGGAGTTCGAGGATCGCCGTCGCGAAAAGACCATCGACGGGCGGCTGGTCGCGGGCTGGTTCGCCGAGGACTTCACCCTCGCCGAACTGCGCACCCTGCGCGCTAAGGAGCGCATCCCCGCACTGCGCCCCGCCAATGCACGATTCGACGGGCTGTATCAGGTGCCCACGCTGGCCGACATCGTCGCGCTGGTGCGCGCCAAGGAGGCCGAGACGGGTAAGCGCATCGGCCTCTACCCCGAATTGAAGCACCCCACTTTCCTGCTCCAGAGCGAGGGGATCGACCTTGTCGACCTGCTGCTGCGCGATTTCCGCCAGCTGGGCATCACGCCCGAAGACCCCGTGTTCATCCAGAGCTTCGAGATCGCGCCGCTCCAGCGCCTGAAGCAGCGCGGCGGCGGGTTCAAGCTGGTGCAGCTGGTCGCCCCCGGTGAAGGCCCGGCGGACGAGCCCGCGATGCGCTATGCCGAAATGGTGACGCCCACTGGTCTGGCCGAGGTGGCGAAATATGCCGATGCGGTGGGGGCGCATATCGCCATGGTGCTCGCCCCCGATGGCACGCCGACAGCGCTGGCGGCGGATGCGAAGGCGGCGGGGCTCGATGTCCATGCGTGGACTGTGCGGCCAGAGAACGACTTCCTCCCCGCAATGCTGCGTGCCGGCGATGACCCGAAGGGCAAGGGCTGCGGCGACGTGAAGCTCGCCGCCTTGCTCAAGGCGGCGGGGGTGGCGGGGGTGTTCTCCGATGGGCCATTGAAGGGCCGCAGCTGCCCGTGACCAGCCATCCGGGTGCAGGTGCCTGGCAACGATTTCTTCACCGTTTCAGTCTATTAGGGCTCTCCAATTTGCTTAGGGGCTCGCAGAATGAAACAGCTTTGGCTTCTGGCCGCAATGGCGCTCGCCACGGGATGCGGTGGGCCGCAGACGCTCGACCAGGCGCTGCAAAGCGCGGCCAAGCATTTCAACAGTCGCGGCACGGGGATGCTGTCGGAGGAATTTCAATCGTCGCGGGTCGAAGCCGCGGTGCGTGACGGCAACATGCTGGTGCTGCGCGTGCTCGACACGCCGACCGGCAATGCCACGCTCGATTCTGTCGTCGCCCGCAAGTCCCTTGGCCCGCGCCTGTGCGACATGAGCCGGGTGCGCAGCGTGCTGGAAAAGGGCGGGACGCTGCGGGTCGAGATCGTCTCGAACATCGGGGTCGAGGCAACCTCGTTCCAGATGACGAAATGCTGAACGCCTAGGCGCGGCGCGCGCTGAGAATGTAGTTCAGCGCCATGTCGTCCGACAGGTGCAGCCCCTTGCCCGGCCGCCAGGCGATGCCGCGTTTCGCGGTCACCGTGAGGCCGGCTTCGGCCAGCAGCGCTTCGAGTTCATCGGGGGTGACGAAATCCTCCCAATGGTGTGTTCCGCGCGGCACATAGCCCACCGCCTCAGCCGCGCCGACCAGCAGCACCCGGCTGGCGGCGGTGCGGTTGGGGGTGGACATGACAAGCAGGCCATCGGGCGCGAGCCGCGCCGCGACATCGCGCAGGAAAGCGGGCTTGTCGGCGACGTGCTCGACAACCTCGACGCTGGTGACGAGATGGAACTGGCCGATGTCGAGCGTCGCGACCTCGCCCGCCATATAGCGGATGTCGAGGCCCATCCCTTCGGCATGGGCTGCCGCGGCCGCGACATTCTCCGCCGCCGCATCCACGCCCGTCACAGCCGCGCCGAGCCGCGCGAGGGGCTCGCACAACAGCCCCGCCCCGCAGCCGATATCCAGCGCGCTCTTGCCCGCGAGCGGCCTGGCACTAGCGGCGGCACCGGGCCAATGCGCGTCTATCGCGTCCCGCACGAAGGCTAGCCGCACCGGGTTCACCTGATGCAGCGAGGCCATCGGGCCCTTCGGGTTCCACCAGTCGCGCGCAAGCTTTGCGAAGAAATCGGCCTCTTCGGGACGGATAGTTACATTCGATACGTTTGCGTTTCCCATAAACCCCCCCTAACAGCGCGCGCGAACACTCACCAGCAGGAGCTTACTCTTGGCCCGCATCGTGATGAAATTCGGCGGCACCTCGATGGCCGGGACGGAGCGCATCCGCCGCGTCGCCAATATCGTTCGCGCCCAGGCGGCGCGCGGCGATCAGGTGGCGGTGGTGGTCAGCGCGATGGCGGGCGAGACCGACCGGCTGGTCAATTTCTGCCGCGAGGCCAATCCGCTCTACGACCCCGCCGAATACGACGTGGTGGTGGCGAGCGGGGAGCAGGTGACCAGCGGCTTGCTTGCGCTGACCCTGCAGGCGCTCGGCTGCAAGGCGAGGAGCTGGCTCGGCTGGCAATTGCCGATCCACACGATCGAGGCCCATGCCAAGGCGCGGGTCGAATCGATCGACGCCGACGCGCTGCTCGCCAGCATGGCAGCGGGCGAGATCGCGGTCATTCCGGGCTTTCAGGGGCTTTCGGGCGACAATCGCGTCACCACGCTGGGGCGCGGGGGATCGGACACCTCGGCGGTCGCGGTGGCGGCGGCGATCAAGGCGGATCGCTGCGACATCTACACCGACGTCGACGGGGTCTACACAACCGACCCGCGCATCGTCGCCAAGGCGAAGAAGCAGAAGGCGGTGACTTACGAGGAAATGCTCGAACTCGCCAGCGTCGGGGCCAAGGTGCTCCAGACCCGCTCTGTCGGCCTTGCCATGAAGGAAAAGGTGCGGGTGCAGGTATTGTCGAGCTTCATCGGCGAGGGCGCGCCGCCCGCCGACGATCTTCCGGGGACGATGATCGTCTCGGAAGCGGAAATGGACGAATTGGTGGAGAAGGGCCTGATGGAACGCCAGCTTGTGACCGGCATCGCGCATGACAAGAACGAGGCGAAGGTGATCCTCACCCGCGTGCCCGACCGTCCGGGCGCGGTGGCGAACATCTTCGAACCGCTCGCCGCGGCCTCGATCAATGTCGACATGATCATCCAGAACGTCGGCCGCGACAAGGGCGAGACCGACGTGACCTTCACCGTGCCGCAGACCGATCTCGCCCGCGCGCAGGCCCTGCTGGAGGACCGGCGCGGGGAGATCGGTTTCAACCGCATCATCACGGACAGCAAGATCGCCAAGATCTCTGTCGTGGGCGTCGGCATGAAGAGCCACGCGGGCGTCGCCTCCTCGATGTTCCGGGCGCTGTCCGACCGCGGCATCAACATTCAGGCGATTAGCACCTCCGAAATCAAGATCAGCGTGATGATCGACGAGGACGAGACCGAACTCGCCGTGCGCGTCCTCCACACCGCCTACGGGCTCGACGCCAAGGACTGATCCCCCCCGCGCCGCTGACGGCGCGACGTGCGGGTCGCATGGGCCCACCGTGACGAAGAGGCCGCAGCCGTGTTCGCACGGATCGCCCAGGCGCGCCTGTATCCGCGCAATCTGCGCCGCTGCCCGTTACGATAACCGCGCGCCTCATCTGCTAACGATCCTCGGCTCCCGTTAGCCGAAAGGCAGCGCGGTTCATCGATGTTAACCATGTCTGGTGAGACCGCCTTAACTTTCGCGGCCGGATTCTGCGCGCATCTTCTCCCGCCGGAACCGAAAGGGCGCACATCATGGCCATCAAGGCACATCTCCACCAGCCGACCGTCGGCGACAGCCAGCGCAGCGCGCCGCGCCGCGCCTTGCGGTTGGAGACCAGCGGTCTCGCGCCCGATGGCGAAGAAACCAATGTCACCATCCACAACATCTCTGCCGCCGGACTGCTGATCGAGACCAGCCTCGATCTCGCGACGGGCGAGGAGCTGGCGCTCGACCTGCCGCTCGCCGGCGTGGTGAGCGCCAGCGTGGTGTGGCGCAGCGAGCGCCTTTACGGCTGCGCTTTCGAGCGCGCGATCGGTCCGGCGACACTCGCCGCCGCGCAGTTGCAGGGCTTTGCCCCCGGCGTGCCGAGCCAGCCGCTCGGCGCTGCCGCGCCCTCCGCCCCCACGCTGGGCACGGCGCAAACCGAAGCGCTCGGCACCCGGCTCAGCCGGTTCCGGCGCGAAGCGGGGCTGACCCTTGCCGAAGTCGCGGCGACCCTTGGCGTCAGCAAGCCCACCGTATGGGCATGGGAAAAGGGCAAGGCCCGCCCGCTGCCCGAACGGATCGACGCGATCGCCGCCGCGCTCGGCGTTGCCGCCGAAACGCTCGCCGCGTCCGATACGGGCGCAGCGGGGCCGCTTGACAGCGTGCTCTCCGAATGCCGCGCACGCATCGCCGAAGCCAGCGGCACCAACCCGCGGGCGGTTCGGATCATGATCGAGTTGTAGCGCATTTTGACCAGCGCGCCCGGCCAAGCCGGGTTCCCGAGCCTAGAAACCCCTACCTATGGTGCCCAATACGTATTGGAGAGACTGACCCAATTGCAAATTATGGTAAACGAAACCCGGAGGTGATTCGTTTTTTAGTCGAGTATGTTTACTTAGCTAACAACTACTAAGGGTCGAATTCGGGAAAACTAGGGAAAGTTTTCACTAAATCGTATCACGTTAGTTACCAAGTAATTCTGACTAAGGGCGAGTTGGCGAGTTTTTCGTTGGACCGCTGGGGCACTGTCGGTATGAAAATTGGTTTAAGTGACGTCGAAGGCCACGTCTTGCATGGCCTGCTTGAAGAGACCTCGGGCGATATCGTGATCCGTCTGGATCGCCAGGGTTTCATCATCCACGCATCCGCGAACATCGCCGAATTGGGGCTCGACACCTCGGCGGCCTTGCTGCTGCCGCATATCACCGACCTCGCCGAGCGCGATCATGCGGGTTTTCTCGGGGCGCATGTTGCCGCGGTGCTGGCCGGGCGCATGCAGACCGGGTGCGCCGAATTTCCGGTGATCGCCTGCGATGATCGCGACACCTGCCGCGAGCCGCAGTGCCAGCGCTGGTATGCGCTGAGCCTCAGGCCGATGTGCGATTCCACCGGCACGCCCGATGGCGCGCTTGGCCTGATGCGGTCGGTGCAGCGGCTGCGCAGCCTCGAGGGCGAATTGCACAACCGCGCGGTCACCGATCCGCTGACGGGCCTCGCCAACCGCCCCGCCTTCTGCGCCAGTCTGCGCCGCCATCTGGCGCGCGGCGGCGGGCAGATGGTCGCAGTCTTCGCGGTCGACGGGATGCGCGCGCTGCTGCTGCGCTACGGCCAGCGCACCGCCGACGAAGTGATCTGGGGCTTTGCCAAGTTCCTCGAGACCATGGCCCTGCCCGGCCACGAGGTCGCCCAGCTCGATGGCGAGCGGTTCGGCGTGCTGCTGCCCGAAATGACCTCGCGCGGGGCCCGCGAATGGGCCGAGGACGTTGTGACGACCTTCGCCAGCCTCGCCGCGCCTGCCTCTGCCAAGGCGCCGCAGCTGACCGCCAGCGCTGGGCTCGCGCGGGTCGAATGCACCGTCGACTGGACCCTGCGCGAGGCCGAGCTCGGGCTGGTGCTGGCCCGCGCGGGCGGCGGGCGGCAGGTCGCGGTCGCGGGGTATCGGCGGGCGGCGTAATCCCAACTGGACTCACGGAGCGGCACAGGTAAACCCGCCTGCATGAGCCACATTGCCACCATCCTGCTGCTCGGTTCGGGCGAGCTGGGCCGCGAATTCGTGATTTCCGCCAAGCGCCTCGGGGCGCGGGTGATCGCCTGCGACAGCTACGACGATGCGCCCGCGATGCAGCTTGCCGATGGGCGCGAGGTGTTCTCCATGCTCGACGGCGCGGCGCTCAGGGCAGCGGTGGAAAAGCACCGGCCCGATCTCATCGTCCCCGAAATCGAGGCGATCCGCACCGAGGTGCTGGGCGATCTGGAGGCGGAAGGCTTCACCGTCGTGCCTTCCGCGCGCGCGGCACAGCTCACCATGAACCGCGATGCGATCCGCGATCTGGCGGCGGGCGAGCTGGGGCTGGTGACCTCGCAATATGGCTATGCCGAAAGCTATGCCGAGGCGCAGGCCATCGCTGCGCGGATTGGATATCCGCTGGTGATGAAGCCGGTCATGTCCTCCTCGGGCAAGGGCCAGAGCAAGGTCGACGGGCCAGAGGCGCTGGAGGCCGCGTGGGACTATGCCGTCGCCAACATGCGCGGCGACCGGGCGCGGGTGATCGCTGAGCAGTTCATCGCCTTCGACTATGAGATCACGCTGCTGACGATCCGCCACAAGGACGGCATCTCGTTCTGCCCGCCCATCGGCCACCGGCAGGAACGCGGCGACTATCGCGAAAGCTGGCAGCCCGCCGCGATGTCCGCCGCTGCGCTTGCAAGCGCACAGGACATGGCCGCCAAGGTCGTGACCGCTTTGCAGGGCGAAGGACGCGGCTGGGGTCTCTACGGGGTCGAGTTCTTCGTGAAGGGGGAGGAGGTACTCTTCTCCGAACTGTCCCCTCGCCCGCATGATACCGGCATGGTGACGCTCGCCAGCCAAGACCTCACCGAATTCGATCTCCACGCCCGCGCGATCCTCGGCCTGCCCGTGCCTGCCGAAATCGCCGCACGCCCTGCCGCCTCCGCCGTGATCCTCGCCGACCGCGAGAGCGACGATTTCGCGTTTGAGGGGCTGGCCGAGGCGCTGGCGCTGGGCGACACTGATGTGCGCATCTTTGGCAAGCCCGTCACCCGGCCCTGGCGCCGCATGGGCGTGGCGCTGGCCCGCGCAGGTGATGCGCCCAAAGCGGTCGATCTGGCGAAGCAGGCCGCCGAGGCCGTGCGCATCAATTACCGCTGATAAGCGAAAGGGCGGCACCGTGGCCCGGCACCGCCCTCGCAAGAGTGGATTCGCAAATGTCAGAAGCGCGTCAGCAGCGCGATCTTGTCGGCCAGCACCGCCACGCGGCGAGCATTGGCGTTGCTGAGCGCGAGTTCGACCTGGGCCTGATAGCTTGCGCGGGCATCGGCAAGGCAGGACCGGCGCGCTGTCACCTGCTTCAGGTCGCGCGGCGCAATCGGGCCGCACACCTTCCGCGCGGCACGCGCGAGCCTCTCGTCGAGAGCCTCGCGCCCGGCCTTTTCGGTGAGATCGAGATCGCCATAGGGCACGGCAACGCTGACCGTCTCGGCCAGAGCGGGGGTGGCAGCAGTAAGGGCAAGGACGGGAAGGACAATACGCTTGAGCATGGCGGGTTCCTTTGCAGACGTGTCCACTGAAATGGTGCCAGCGGGATACGGGAGAGGAGAGGCCCGGCTGGCACACCGCCAATGGCAAGCATCGGTTACACCTTGCAGTCGTTTGAAAGAAAGTTTCGTTGTATAGTAATCATAATGCTGTCGCCCGACAGACTCGCAAGCGTCGCTATAGTAACACGAATGTCTCGCCCAACTCTGCCACTCCCGCTTGCGGCAAGCGGCGCCAGCGCCTAATCGCTGGCGCCATGGAAACCCACCCCCACACCGCCGCGATGATGAAGCGCGGCACCGACTTCCTCGGCTGCGATACCGCGATCCTGTGCGGCGCGATGAGCTGGGTGAGCGAGCGGAACCTCGTCGCCGCGATCTCCAACGCGGGCGGTTTCGGCGTGATTGCCTGCGGGGCGATGACGCCTGAACTGCTCGACACCGAGATCGCTGCGACCAAGGCGCTGACCACCAAGCCCTTCGGCGTCAACCTCATCACCATGCACCCTGCGCTGTTCGATCTGATCGCGGTGTGCCGCAAGCATGGCGTGACCCACGTGGTGCTGGCAGGCGGCATCCCGCCCAAGGGCAGCGTCGAGGCGATCAAGGCGGATGACAGCGGCATCAAGGTGATCTGCTTTGCCCCCACGCTGGCGCTGGCCAAGAAGCTGCTGCGCTCCGGGGCGGACGCGCTGGTGATCGAGGGGATGGAAGCGGGCGGCCATATCGGCCCGGTCTCCACCTCCGTGCTGGCGCAGGAAATCCTGCCCGCGCTGGCCGAAGAGCATCTGATCTTCGTTGCCGGCGGCATCGGCCGAGGCGAGGCGATTGCCTCCTATCTCGAAATGGGCGCGGCAGGCGTGCAGCTCGGCACCCGCTTCGCCTGCGCGACCGAAAGCATCGCTCACCCCGATTTCAAGAAGGCCTTCTTCCGCGCCTCGGCCCGCGAGGCGGTGGCGAGTGTGCAGGTCGACCCGCGCCTGCCGGTGATCCCGGTGCGCGCATTGAAGAACAAGGGCACCGAGGAATTCACCGCCAAGCAGCGCGAAGTCGCCGCGCTTCTGGACGCGGGCGAGGTGGATATGGGCGAGGCGCAGCTCCAGATCGAACACTATTGGGCGGGCGCCCTGCGCCGCGCGGTGATCGAGGGCGATGTCGAGAACGGCTCCGTGATGGCGGGCCAGTCGGTTGGCATGGTCACCAAGGAAGAGCCCGCCGCCGATATCGTCGCCGAACTGATGGCGCAGTGCGAGGCGGCGCTGGCGCGGTAGCATGGGGCCCCTCGTCCTCACCCTCGCCTGCCCCGACCGGCCCGGCATTACCGCGCGGGTCACCGGGTTTCTGTTCGAGCGGGGGTGTAACATCCTCGACGCGCAGCAGTTCAACGACCGTGCGGCGAACGGGGGTGAGGATCGCTTCTTCATGCGCGTCGTGTTCGATCCCGACGGCGCCACGCCCGAAGGCCTGCGGGCGGACTTTGCGGGAATGGCGGGCGAATTCGGGATGGACTGGACGATGGTGCGCGAGGATCGCCCGCGCCGCACGATCATCATGGTCAGCAAGTTCGATCACTGCCTTGTCGATCTGATCTACCGCTGCCGCATCGGCGAACTGCCGATCGCCATCGTCGCCATCGTCTCAAACCACCCGCGCGAAGCTGCGATCCGGGTGGATATCGGCGACATTCCGTTCCACCACATCCCCGTAACCCCCGACACCAAGCCCGAAGCCGAAGCCCGGCTCAAGGCGCTGGCGGATGAGACCGCGGCCGAGCTGGTGGTGCTTGCGCGTTACATGCAGGTCTTCTCGGACGATCTCTCGGCCCATTTCACGGGCCGTGCGATCAACATCCACCACTCCTTCCTTCCCGGCTTCAAGGGCGCGCGGCCTTACCATCAGGCCCACGCGCGCGGGGTGAAGATCATCGGCGCGACCGCGCATTTCGTCACCGCCGACTTGGACGAAGGCCCGATCATCCATCAGGATGTCGAACGCATCACCCACGCCGATTCCCCAGAAGATCTCGTGCGCAAGGGCCGCGATATCGAGCGCCGGGTGCTGGCCGAGGCGGTGCGCCTGTTCGCGCAGGAGCGGGTGCTGATGAACGGCAACCGGACCGTGGTGTTCAGGGGCTAGAGCCCTTCACCCGATTTTAAGCGATCGAGAGCATTGGCCTATCCGGGAGGTCCGCCATGCCGTCGCTGTCTTGGGAAACGCTGCGCCTGATCGCATTGGTGATCGTGCTTGTTCCGGTGCTGATTGCGAACCTGCGTTCCGGAGATGTGCCCAACTGGGGCTCTGTCGCGGTGATGGTTGCAGGCGTGGCCCTATTCCTGGTCCGCGGCGAGCCGTCCAATGCGCCCTGGCTCTTCTGGGTCGCCGGCGCGGTGATATGGATCGGCCTGTTCGCTGCGTTGCGTCTGCCCGGCGGGGTGGTGAAGATGGCGATTGCCTTCCTGACGTGGTTCGATGACGCGGGCGCCTATCTCGTCTTCTTCACCGCCGCGATGCTGATCGTCGCCGTTGTCGCTTTCGCCCTGCGGCGTCAGCGGGTGCCCGTCGCCCCCGGTTTCCTGATTGCGGGACTTGGCGTATTTGCGCTGGCAGCGACGGGCTGAGGCCTGCTGGCCCGCGCACAAGGCGCAGTCTGGCTCTCACCCTCCAGCAGCGCACGCCAGGGCGGGGCGCGGGGATCGTCCCAGTCCAGCGGGTTCCAGACAGCGGTCATGCGCGCCCGCGCTTCCGGTTCCGGCACCCCGGCGGCGCAATCGAGCAGTTAGAAGAATGCCGTCACCCGCCAGTTCATGATGCAGTGAACGTGGACAGCGCCGGGGTGCGCCGCCAGCGCATCGGCGAGCGCGGCCACATGATCGCGGGTTGGCGCGTCGAAGGGCACCGGGATATGCGTGTAGACAATGCCCGCCGCCGCCATCAGTGCCGCCTCGTCCGCCAGCGCCTCGGGGTGGGTGTCGAGCGCGAGGTTGACGACGTGCCGCACGCCGATTGCCGCCAGCCGCGCAGGATCGCCCGCCTCGAGCTTGCAGGAGGTGGTAATCCCGTCGGGCCGCCGCTGCCAGTTGCGGATGTCCTCGGGATCGCCCCCGGTGGTCACCGCCGCGCGACCTTCGTCCCCGCCTCCAGCGCCTTGTCCTCGTTCGCGCGCTTGATGACATAGGCGCGGATCGCCTCGATCTCGTCCTTGCTGAGCGAGGTCTTGAAGCTCGCCATGCCGTTGTCCTTAAGGATGCCGCCTTCGACCACCGCGTTCCATGCGCTGGCGCTTTCGAGCGAACCGGCGCGGCGCAGGTCGGGCAGCACGGTCGATCCGGTCGCCCCCGGTGCATGGCACACCGCGCAATAGCGGCCATATTTGGCCTGCCCCAGCGCAATCGTCTCGGGCGAAGCGGTGCTGGGCGGCGGGTCCAATGGCATCTCGGCCAGCGCCGGGATCGGCGGCAGCTTGGCCGTGCCGCCGAGCTTGAACACCAAGAGGCGCGAGATGTTGCGCACCGGCGCCTTGCGCGCGATCAGATCGCCATCGACCGACAGGGCATAGGCCCCGCCCCAGCCGGCAAGCACCGCGACATATTGCTCGCCGTTCACCGTGTAGGTGACAGGCGGCGCGACCACGCCGGTCTGGGCGGCGAAGCTCCACAGCTTGTTGCCGGTGGCTGCGTCATAGGCGTTGAATTCGCTGCCCGCAGTGCCCTGAAACACGAGGCCCCCGCCGGTCGAGAGCAGGCCGCCGTTCCACGGCCCCTCATGCTCGACCGTCCAGCGCGCCTTCTGCGCCACCGGGTCCCACGCCACCAGACGCCCCTTGAGCGTGCCCGCCGCCTCCTTGCGGAAGCCGCCATCCGCCGGAAGCTCGCCCGCAAAGTTGAAGCCGACATTGAAGCCGCGCGCACGGTCGGGCTTCCAGTCGGCCTCGGGCGCGTAGAGCATCCCTGCCTCGAAGGCCGGGATATAGACGAGATTCTCGCGCGGGTTGTAAGCCATCGGGTGCCAGTTGTGTCCGCCCAGCGGGCCGGGCAGCACCAGCGCGGGCTGGCCGGTCTTGTCGATCCGGGTTTCGGGGTTCTCGATCGGGCGGCCGGTCTTGGGATCGACCCCGCTGGCCCAGTTGAGCCCGACATAGGGCTTGGCGCTGATGAACGCGCCCGTCGCGCGGTCAATCACGTAGAAGAACCCGTTCTTGGGCGCCTGCATCAGCACCTTGCGGGGTTTCCCGTCGATCTCCATGTCGGCGAGCATGATGTGCTGCGTGGCGGTGAAGTCCCATGTCTCGCCCGGCGTGGTCTGGTAGTGCCAGACATATTCGCCGGTCTTGGGCCGGATCGCGACGATGCTGGAGAGGTAGAGGTTGTCACCCTCCCCCGTCCCGTCCTTGCCGGGCGAGCGATAGGCGCGGTTCCACGGGCTGCCATTGCCGACCCCGATGTAAAGCAGGTCGAGATCGGGGTCGTAGGCCATCGAATCCCACACCGTGCCGCCGCCGCCGATCGCGTCGTTGGCCCCCAGCACGTCCATGTTCCACGTCTCCGCGGCCTTCTGGAGATAGGCCGGGGCATCCTCGCGCCCCCCTGCGCCTTGCCCGCCTTCGGGCACGGTGTAGAACTTCCAGAGCTGCTCGCCGCTGTCCGCATCATAGGCGGCGACGAAGCCGCGCACGCCGAACTCCGCGCCGCCATTGCCGATGATCACCTTGCCATCGATCACGCGCGGCGCGCCGGTGATGGTGTAGCTTTTGGACTGGTCGACCGTGACCGTCTCCCACGCGGGCTTGCCGGTCTCGCGGTCGAGCGCGATCAGCCGGCCATCGAGCGTGCCGAAGAACAGCTTGTCGCCCCAAGCCGCAAGCCCGCGGTTCACCACGTCGCAGCAGGCCTTCACCGCAGTCTCGCCCGGAACCTTGGGATCATATTCCCACAAGGGCTTGCCGGTCGCGGCGTCGAAGGCCTTCACCTTGCTCCACGCGGTGGTGAGGTAGAGCTTGCCGTCCATCACCAGCGGGGTTGCTTCCTGCCCGCGCGCGGTATCCATGTCGGCATACCAGGCGAGGCCAAGCTGGCCGACCGTATCTTTGTTGATCTGATCGAGCGGCGAATGGCGCTGTTCGGAATAGGTGCGCCCGTGGCTGATCCAGTTGGCCGAATCGCCGTCGGCGCTCACCAGCATCGCGGCGGTGATGCCCCCATCTCCGCCAGCCCCGCTTTCACCGCTCCCGAAAATCTGGCTGCAATTGGCCAGCATCCCTGCCGACAGCAACAGCGCGCCGCCCAGCGTCCACCGCTTGAGGTCCATGGATCCCGCTCTCCCCGTATGTCCCATGCGCTTTTGCGCCTTGGGCTGCATGTTGCCCCGTCAATCGCGGCTTGTCCATGCCGCGCTTTGCCGCCTATCAGTATCGGCGGAGGGGCCCACAGGGGATCGTTCCCCAAAGGAGACCAACGATGTGCGATGAAAGCAAACTGGCCGATTGGGCGAAGCAGACCCTCAGCCGGCGACAGTTTGGCGCGCTGACCGGCGCGGCGGCGCTGGCGGCCTGTGCCAGCGGCGAGACCGAGACCGAGAGCGTGACGCAGCCGATGGCGGGCCTCAAGGAACGCGGGGTCAATTTCGCCACGGCGGACGGGACGCTCGACGGATTTTTTGTCCAGCCCGAGAAGGGCAGTCACCCCGCCGTGATCCTGTGGCCCGACATCGCCGGGATCCGCGAGGCCAAGCGCAACATCGCCCGCAAGCTGGCGCTGGCCGGCCACGCGGTGCTGGTGGTGAACCCCTATTACCGCGACGTGACGGGCGAGCAATTCGCCGATTTCGCCGCCTTCATCGCGGATGGTGGCTTCCAGAAGGTCGGCCCGTGGCGCGGCAAGCTCAATGCCGAGGCCATCATGCGCGATGCCACCGCGATCGTCGACTGGCTCGACCGGAAGGAAGGCGTCAGCCAGGCGCAGGGGATCGGCACGCAGGGCTATTGCATGGGCGGGCCCTTCACCATCTGGAGCGCGGCCGCGGTGCCCGGCCGGATCAAGGCGGCGGCGAGCTTCCACGGCGGTGGGCTGGTGCGCCCGGATGCGCCGATGAGCCCGCACAAGGTGCTGGGCAAGGTCGATGCCGACCTGCTGATCGCGGTCGCGCAGGACGATGACGCCAAGGCGCCACAGGACAAGACCATCTTCGCCGATGCCGCCAAGGCTGCCGACGTCGAAGCCGTGGTGACGGTCTATCCCGGCGATCACGGCTGGATGGTGTCCGATAGCCCCGGCTATGACGCCACCGCCGCCGCGCGCGGAGAAGCGGATTTGAAGGCGCTCTACGCCAAGGCGCTTGGCTGATTTGAAGGTTCACTGATGCGAACCCATGCGCCTCCCGCCCCGCCTTCCCAACCGGCCACCAATGACACCATCATGCTATGGTGGCCGGGTGGGGAGGCGGGGCGGGAGGTATGCGCCGCGCGTGGCGCAGCATAGCAACGCTCTTTCCTACAGGGGCGCGGCGGGGTTAGGCTTGCCGCCATGCCGCGCCCCGTTCCCTCTG
>FWWL01000872.1_pt1 | contig 64879 bp, 48 predicted proteins | sample 2228331 | NCBI WGS metagenome assembly FWWL01 (sample SAMEA103939775, study PRJEB20133) | metagenome
CGTCAGCGCCGATGGTACTGCTGTGGATGCCGCGGGAGAGTAGGTCGGTGCCAACAAAAAAATGTAGTCGCCTTCCAGCCACAGCGCTGCTAAGGCGACTTTCTTTTTGGGCTTCGTTGCTTTTCTTGCTCCTCTACTCCAGTAGCAGTTCTACGTCTTCGCGGCTCAACTCAGCCAGATTTGCCGATATAGCAAAAAACTGCAGCCTCAGCTGCTTCTTCCGCTTTTGTAAGTCTAAAATCTTCTCTTCAATACTCCGCCGGGCGATAAATCGCATTACCGTAACTGGGCGCTCCTGCCCTATCCGATGAGCGCGCGCGACAGCCTGCTCCTCCATAGCAGGGTTCCACCACGGGTCAAGAATAAACACGTAGTCGGCTGCCGTAAGGTTTAGACCAACACCGCCTGCCTTCAAGGTCATGAAAAACGCTTGCACGGTTGGGTCATTCTGAAAACGCATCACTTCGTCTGCCCTTTCTTTCTCAGCGATTTCTCCTGTTAGCCAGGCAAAAGCATAGCCCTGTGCTTTAAAGTGCTGCCGAAACAGACGCAAGTGCTTCTCGAAGCTGCTAAAAAACAAGACTTTATGCCCTGCGCGGCGAGCATTTTCCCAATGGAACAGCACATCTTCAAACTTACCGCTAGACAAGTTAGCCTCTGGTAGCACCAATGCCGGATGATTAGCTATTTGCCGCAGACGCATCAATTCATTAAGCGCTCTGGCCTTTGTTTGTGGGTTATCAAACAGACGCAGGATTTCATTGCGCATGGCCGACTTGGTGCGTTCGTAGACCTGGTATTGCTCAGGGGCCATTTCTGAATAGAACTCCTGCTCGCTCAGCGGTGGTAAGTCCGGAGCCACCTCCTCCTTAGTGCGGCGGAGGAAGAATGGGCGCACTATCTCGAACAGCCGCTGTTTGGCGGCCTCATCTTTCTGCTTTTCAATGGGAATTAGAAAGCGCTCTCGAAACTCGCGAAAGCTTCCTAAAGTTTCAGGGTTGATAAACTCCATCTGCGTCCAAAGGTCGGCCAGGGCGTTTTCGATAGGTGTACCGGAAAGAGACAATTTGAAACGCCCTTGCAATGAGCGCACCACCTTGGAAATTTCAGAAGCTCGGTTTTTTATCTGTTGACTTTCATCCAATACGATAGCCCTCCAAACCAGCTTCTTCAACAGCGCTAGATCCTGTCGAGCAGTGTGGTAAGTGGTCAAGACCACATCATGACCCGCAATGGCCCTTAAATCGCTCGAACGCCCTGGCCCTGTGTGGGTATAGACGAACAGAGAGGGGGCGAAGCGCTCTAGTTCTCGTTTCCAGTTGAACACCAGTGAGGTGGGTAGAATAATCAGCGCCTGCAGTGGGCGAATCTCCATCTGGTAAGAGTCGAAGAGCGACAGTTGCCGAAAGACTCCTGTAGTGCTTTGGTCGTATGGCATGCTCTCCTTCGCATTGCTCTCATCTTGTTGCTTGAGATACAAGAGAAAGGCGATGGTTTGTAGAGTCTTACCCAGTCCCATGTCGTCAGCCAAGCAAGCCCCAAAGCCCTGCTGTTCATGGGCAATAAGCCACTTGACACCGTAGAGTTGGTAAGGTCGGAGGTCGGCTTTTAGTGTGTCAGGAACGGCATAAGCAATACTTTCGGGGTCAGGGGGCCTGAACTCTAGTTTATTGTCGTTTTTCTGGGCCGAATTAGGCAGACCTAGCAAGGCGTAGAGTGTTTTTGGCAAACGAAGCCTCTGCCCTTCGATGTGCAAGTGTTGCGCTAGAGTGCCATATTGTTCGAACCATGTCTCTGGAATGCGGAAATATAGCGAATCATCAAGGGGATAATAGGGATTACCACTGCGCAGATAGGGCACAAAATCGCGGAAAGGGATGCTATAACTTCCTATTCGCACTTCACCGTGTACGTCGAACCAGTCACCAGCAACCGCCGAAGTAAAGGTCAGTTCATGGGGTAAGAGGGCCAGGCAGCGCCCGGCTACCATCGGAGCTGTTATTTGAACACCTGCAGCTTCCAAAAGCTCTCGATGCTGCAGCAGCCAGTCCAGCACATCAGAGAGATGTGAGTACCCAGGTAGGTAGAAATAGCGGTTTTCCTCCCGGAAGCCCAACCGACGCAAAGCCCGCACCAATGCCTCTTCCTCTGCGGTGTTGCGCTGAACTACCTGCACCGACACCTCATCGCCGCCTTCCATATGGTGTAGCAGCGAGGTGATGCGTGTGCGGCGATCAGCATAAGCCACCCGAACACCTTCGTAGAAAAAGAACAGACCAAACTTCCAGACGCCTTCTTGAAACGGGTTGTCTATCAACTCTATGCAGCCACCCTGAACTGAACAGACTGTTCTGACCTCAAAGCCCTCGGCCTCTACATGCGCTCGGCTGGCGGCTTTCAGGATGAACCTCTGGAAGTACATCTTTACCTGCTCAGCAGGCACTTTCACCGCCGTTTTTCGGGTGAAAGGACGCAGCATATTGCCGTTGATGCCAGGCACCTGGAACAGCTGCTGCCGAACAGCCACCCAGGCAGGATCTGTATTGGTCAGAGGGATAACTCCGTGCTCTCCAACGGCCCATTGCTCCGTATCTGTGCCCAAGGTGAGGCGGTATTCTATGCCATGTTCCGTTTTTCGGAAGAACAGATGTGGCACTAATGGCTCTGAAACAGGAGTTAGCAAGGTCTTCTGTACCAAAGCACTGCGCTCTGCCTGGAAGGCTATGGGCATGCCTTTGTTCACTGCATCGGCCAGTAATTGGCTTAATGCGTGATAGATGTAGGTCTCCACCGCTTTGCGCGTGCTTTCTTGGGTTAGCAGTGTTTTCAATGGTGTTGCGGTTCGGGCGCGCGAAGGTTTGAACTTCTTCTCCAGTTGTGAAGCCGAGAGCGCTTCTGCAGCCCTGAGCAGCTTTTCCCACCCTGGTGGGAGGCTTATCCCATAGCTGGCTACGACCTCTAGCGTAGCCTTTCTGAGTACATGGGTAAGTCCTTTCTCTTCATCTTCTTCTACCAAACAGGCCGTTGGCAGGTAGATATGCTCGGTTATAGGAGATAGGCTCAGGACAATTTGCATGGGCAATACTTGGATACTTCGGTTAAGTTTTTGGAAGCCTGTTGTTGGGAGAAGTGGCATTAGTCTTAGCGGGCGCTAGCCTACATTTGGGTAATGACGAACTCTACTCTCCGATTTTGAAAGCGGCCGCTTTCGGTAAGATTAGATGCTATGGGCTTTGCTTTGCCTTCACCTCTATACCGGAGGCGTTCGGGAGCGATGCCACTGTCCACCAAAAATTGCCAAACTGCTTGTGCGCGCTTGCGCGAGAGCCACAGGTTGTATCGCTCGCTCCCGATACTATCGGTATGTCCTACGATGGTAATGTGGATGTTGGGGTTTTCCGTCAGGATCTTCAGCAGCTTGTTGAGTTCCACGTAGGAGCGAGGCATTAGCTCGTACTTGTCGAATTCAAAATAAATATGCTTGAGCTGTATGGCCTTGCCCGGCTCCAAGCTTTGGCGGGTGATGTCGTCGGGTTTGATGGGCACAGGCTTAAATGGCGGTATTTTTTTCAGCAGTACGTCATCCAAGTAATAGTAGGCGTAGTTGAAGCTTTGCGGATGTACGCTTTGGGTTTTTGTCTGCTCATCGGTGAAGAAGTTGCCGATAATAAGGTATTCGGCTTCATTTTCAGCGATAAACTGACTGCTGAGTTTTACCCAGCTCCCTTCCGCTGGCTGGACAATCTCCTTAGCAAAGAACTGCGGCATAAAGGTGAGTTGCTCGTCCGTCTTTCGCTCAATGCGTTCTTCGGAGAGAAAGGCGCCTATGCGGTTGATGCGTAAGGAACGCGGCAGTGGTGTTACCCAAAATTCGATGTAGTAGCCCTGGCCCGGCACTAAAGGCTCAGCCAACTGAACGCTCACGTACTCGCGGCAGTGAGGTTTGCCGTTGGTGCAGCCCCAAAGGGTGAGACCTGCCATGCTGCGCCCTGACCGAGGGCCTTGTTTGCCAAAGCCCTTCTCTGCCCAGTCTTGTGGCACCTTCACCCCAGGGCCATATACGTCGGGGCTAGCCGTAGTCGGACTAAACCAGTATTTAACCACTTGGCCAAAGAAAGACCCCCGGTAAGACCAGCCCACTGGCGGCGCCACAAAACGCTCAAAACCTGGATTGGGCACGATGTTGTCGCCGTCTTTTAAGGGCTGTGCATGGCTCGCGGAAAGGGCTAATAGCCAAAGCGCAAACCCCAACGCCCGGTGAAACAAAAAAATAGATGTTTTGTATAAAGAGGCGTAGAAACAAAAAACAGGCGTAGTGCACATATATGGGGGCGTAAGGAGCGATTGGCAAAGGTAAAAAGGGCGGCACCTCATCCATTAATTGCGCGTTAAGGGCGTTCTTTGCAGCCGAAAAAACACCTGGGCCGGATACGCTGTAAAGACAACGCAATATCCCAGGAAGTTGAGTGATAAACTCTCCTACAATGCCATGACGGTCAAATACAAGCGCATACTACTGAAATTGTCGGGCGAAAGCCTGATGGGAAAACAGCACTACGGCATCGAGGCAGAAATGCTTCAGCATTACGCGCAACAAATAAAAATACTCCACGACCTGGGCGTTGAAGTGGCTGTAGTGATTGGCGGGGGGAACATTTTCAGAGGCATTCAGGCCCATGACGCAGGCATAGAGCCAGTTACTGGCGATTATATGGGCATGTTGGCTACGGTAATCAACGGACTGGCATTGCAGAGCGCCTTGGAGAACGTAGGCCTCTACACGCGCCTGATGACTGCTCTTCGAATGGAAAGCATTGCAGAGCCTTACATCCGGCGCCGGGCCATCCGCCATCTGGAGAAGGGGCGTATTGTCATTTGCGCCGCAGGAACAGGCAACCCGTACTTCACCACAGACAGTGCCGCCGCGCTGAGGGCTAACGAAATCGGCGCAGAGGTCATCCTGAAGGGCACCCGAGTGGACGGCGTCTATACGGCAGACCCGGAAAAAGACCCTACGGCGATAAAATTCGACCGCATCACCTTCGCCAAGGTCATTGCCCTGGGCCTTGAAGTGATGGACATGACGGCATTCACCCTTTGCCAGCAGAACAACATGCCCATTATCGTCTTCGACATCAACCAGCCGGATAATCTCCGCCGCATTGTCCTGGGCGATAATGTGGGCACCTTGGTAGAGGGGTGAGAAAGGCGTGAAGGGGCAGAAGTAGAAATGGCTGGCGGTGGCTTTTCCTCTGTTGCACCTGCTACATGTGCAGAGACTTGAGGCTGCTGCTGCGCTATTATTAGAGGCCGAAAGCAAGATAGGAGCATGCTCGAGGCCAAACAGGAGATGCGAAAATGCCTTTAGGTGGATGCCAAGCATGAGGGGCAGGGAGCCGTTTTTTCTCCAAAAACTACCTTCTGTCAGCACAGGAGGCTATTTCCCCTGACTTATGCCCTTGTTTCTTGACTAAGACAGCACTGTTTTCTTACAGTGATGTTTTTCATCTTGAAAGCAATCGAAGAGCGGCAGGACTGCGGGTAATTACTCCAGAAGATGCTCTACATCATCCAAGTCTTTATAGCGAGCCGAAGCGCGTTTGGCGATGATTAAGTTTTGTAAACTCAGGCATCTTACCGACAGACCTTCGTCAATATCAAACCATTGTGCTGTCAAAAAAGCCTCTTCAAAATCGAGGCCTTTGATATGGGTCATGATATCAATGCACACCGGTGGTCGGCCAAAAGTAAACACATCATAATGAGGTAAGAGAAAGCGCTCTATGTGCATGTCAAATATCGGCATGCCGAACTTATGGAACGCCTCTACTAAGCGGCCATAGTTCTGTTCGTCGGGTTTCACCCAAATATCCATGTCGCCGGTAGTGCGAGAATAACCATGCAAGATGACTGCATAACCGCCAACGAGTATATACTTAACCTGGCACTCATTCAAGGCATGAATAAAATCCTGAAAATCCTCATTGAAAATATTATTCATGCTGGTCGTCTTCTGATAGCAAACGCTGTCCTGTCTAAGCGATGCGTTTTTTGATAGTCCAGGTTCCAGGCGGCACAGATGAGATACCAGGCTGCGGCCAACCTTTCGCGCGGAGGCTTTTGTAGCCAGTAAGCGCGCTGATGCGCTGCTTGTTCGGCAGTCTGAATGGAAAAAGCCTGGCGATCCAGACGATAAGTACTCATTGCCACTGCGGTATTTCATGCAAATATACAAGACCGCTGACGCGAGGCACCTCTTGTTACCCCCGCTACTGCACGTGCGAAGACTTAAGGCTGCTGTTGCGCCATTATTAAGGGCCAAAAACGGGACGGGCACGCGCTCGGGGCCAAGTAGGAGACGTCAGCGCGCTCTCGAGCGGAGGGTCAGGTAAAATTGCAAGCCTGTTTTTCCCCAAAAAATGAAGGAAGGGGAGAAGGCAAAATCAGGAGCAGGGCTGGTAAGGCGCATCTTTCCTGTTCAAGTTTGTTTATCGCTTTCTTTTCCTGTCCAGCGCTGTACTAAGCGGAACTCGCTGAAGAACACGCCTGCAATGGCACGCACGACAGTGTAGAGAGGCACGCCGATAATCATGCCTATGGGGCCACCCATTTGGGCAGATACCAACACGACTAAGAAGATCTCTAAGGGGTGTGCTCGGACGCTGGAGGAGGTGATGTAGGGGTAAAGTAGTACGTTGTCTATCAGCTGTGTGAAACCAAAGGCTGCAACAACTTTGAGCAGGTTGATGCCGATGATGCCGAAATCGGACTCGATGAAGTGAATAAGGGTGAAAAAGCAGCCCACGGCGATGCCGATGAGAGGGCCTAGGTAGGGGATAATGTTGAACAGGCCGCCGAGTATGCCCAGCAGCAGAGCATTAGGTACGCCCAATATCCACAGGGCGGCGGAGGCGATGGCCATGAAGGAGAGGGTCTGGATGGCTAAGCCGCGCAGGTAGCGGGTGAGTACAGCGCCGGCTTCTTGGAGGGCATGTAGTGTTTTGTCTTTCAGGTGGTCAGGCATAAACGTCTGGATGAAACGAGGGATAAGGTCTTCTTCTTTGAGGAAGAAGAAGAGGATGAAAGACACAGATAGGACGGCAAAGAAGGTGCTGCTGGCAATAGACAGGAGGTTGCCTATCCAGTCGCTGAGGAGTTTGGGTTGGAAGAACTCGATAAGGGTCTGTTGAATACGGCGGTTGAGCGGTTGTCCGGGTTCGAGCAAATACATGCGGTGCAGTTTGTCGTCCCAGTAGGCTAATGGGCCTTTAAGTTTTTCGCCGAGTTCGGCATAGTTGACAGCAGAGAGGTGGCGGATTTGAGCTAGGAGGGTGGGTACAAAAAGAAAGAAGAAGCCTGCGATGAGGCAGAAGAAGCACAGCAGGGTGAGGAGTGAAGCGGTTGCTGGGCCGGCACGCCAGTGCCTTATGCGTACATAGTCTTGGAAGAAGTCCTTGATAGGGCGGCCCAACATAGCGAGGACTCCTGCAGCGATGAGGTAAGAGATGATGTTAGAGAAGAAATACGCGGCAGCACCCATGATAAGGAGGGCTGCTGCCCAGAGCAGGTAATTGCGCATGTGGTATGGGTGGGCGAGTGTCAGGTGTCTGATGCCGGCAAGGGGTTGGGCAGGCGCGGGTTCATGATGCGAAACCACAGCGGCGGCACTAAGGCGAGGAGCACGCTGGTAGGGTAGCCAAAGGGTAGTTGCGGGCTTTCGTCCATGTGGCGAAGTATCTGGTATTTGCGCGTCGCCTTGTAGTGGTGATCGCTGTGGCGGGTGAGTTCGTAGAGGAAAATGCGGCCGAGTTCGTGGTTGCTATTCCAGGAGTGGGCCGGGCTGACCGGTTCTGGGCGGCCGTTAGGGAGAATGCGGCGGCGCAAGCCGTAATGCTCGATGTAGTTGATGGTCTCTAGCAGAAGAACGCCGATGAGAGCGATAGCTAAGGCTCCCAAAAGAGCGCGAAGGCCTAACAGCAGGGCTACTGCTGCCAACCAGGCTGCCTGCCATAGGGCGAAGCGCAGCATTTCGTTGTGAAGGCTCCACACTGGAAGCCCTGCGCGTTGGAGGCGTTGGGTCTCTAAGTGCCAGGCACTTTTGTAGCTGCCGGTGATGGCGCGGAGCCAGAAGGTAAATAGCCACTCGTTGCGGCGGGCGGTAGCGGGGTCGCGCTCGGTAGCCACGTATTTGTGGTGTCCTCGGTTGTGTTCGATAAAAAAGTGCTGGTATAGGGCTACCATGAGCATCCACTTAGCCATTGTCTGCTCGTAGGGCTTGACGCGATGGCCCAGCTCGTGCGCTACGTTGATGCCGATGGCCCCTACGATGATGCCTGCCCCAAGGGTCAAGCCTAATAGTTCTGACCAGCTTAGGGTTTGGTACTGCACCGTCCAGAGGTACCAGCTAGTCAGACCAAAGAGGATGGGCAGGTTGAGGTAGAGCAACACGTCGAAGAAGAGGCGCTTTGAACGGGCCTCCTCTTCTTGGGGTGGTACATTCTCGGTGGATTGAGGCATCCACAGCTCTAAGAGTGGCAACAGGACGAAGCTGACAACTGGAGTAGCCCACGCCCATGCGCCTTTGATGGCGAGCGCGACGGTGGCGCTCAGCGGCAACAGGTATGCGAAAAGATATTTCCAGTCTTTCATAGCGCCGACAAAACTACAAAGCAGCGTTTAAATCGGCTATCAAATCCTCAACATCTTCGATGCCTACGCTGAGGCGGATGAGGGAATCGGTGAGGCCTACTTTGAGGCGTTCTTCGCGCGGGATGCTGGCGTGGGTCATGCTAGCTGGATGCCCGATGAGCGACTCTACGCCGCCCAGCGACTCGGCTAAAGAGAAGAGGTGGGTGCGGCTCAGCACGCGGCGAGCGGCGTCGAAGGTGTTGTCTTTGAGGTCGAAGGAGACCATGGCGCCAAAGAGGCGCATTTGGCGTTTGGCGATGTCGTGGTTGGGGTGGTTGGGGAAGCCCGGCCAATAGACGCGCGACACCTTGGGATGTGCGCGGAGGAATTCGGCAATGGCTTGGGCGTTCTCGCAAGCGCGCTGTACGCGCAGGTGAAGTGTCTTGATACCGCGCAGGATGAGGAAGCAATCCATAGGGCCGGGTACGGCGCCGGAAGCGTTTTGGATAAAGTGAAGACGTTCAGCCAGGGCGGTATCGCGCACGATGAGGCAGCCGTGCACGGCATCAGAATGGCCGCCGAGGTACTTGGTGGCCGAATGGAGCACGATGTCGGCGCCCAGGTCGAGCGGGTTTTGGAGGTAGGGTGAGGCAAAGGTATTGTCCACTACGGTCAGGATACCGCGCTGCCGCGCAATGGCACAGACAGCCTCGATGTCCACGATGTTGAGCATAGGGTTGGTGGGTGTTTCTATCCAAAGCATGCGGGTATCTGGTCCGATGGCATCGGCCACGGTGTACGCCTGGGTCATGTCCACGAAGCGGCTCTTCAGCCCCCATTGGCCGTATATGCGCACCATCTGGCGATAGGATCCGCCGTAGAGGTCATTGACGGAGAGTATCTCGTCGCCGGTTTTCAGCAGTTTGATGACGGCGTCTTGGGCCGCTAGCCCTGATCCAAAGCAGATGGCGTGGGTGCCGTTTTCCAGGGCGGCCAGGTTGTGTTCCAAGGCGCTGCGCGTGGGGTTTTGTGTGCGGGCGTACTCGTATCCTTTGTGTTCGCCTGGGGCAGCTTGTACGTAGGTGGAGGTCTGATAGATGGGCGTCATGATGGCGCCGGTGCTGGGGTCTGGCTCAATGCCAGCGTGGATGACTTTGGTAGCAAACTTCATGACAGCGTCAGGAGGAGATGTTTTTCCGATGAAAAGATGGACTACTGGGCATCTTGTCCGAATTCGGAGCGGCCCTGGGAGCGGGCAAAGGTAGGTCGGGCGAGCGCATAGTGCAGAGCAGCTACTTTTGCCGCTCGTTTTCGCTTCTATTGGCTCTTATGATGAATGACCGTTTGCGGGCTTATCTGTACCTTCATTTTTGCGTATTTCTATGGGGTTTTACGGCTATCTTAGGCAAACTCATTAGCCTAGCGGCGCTCCCTTTGGTATGGTGGCGGGTGGTGTTGTGCTGTGTGGCGCTGTGGTGGTTTTTGCCAAAAGCTCAGCTGCGGGCTTTCTCGCGGCGGACGATAGTGCGGATGCTTATCATTGGAGCGTTGGTGGGCCTGCATTGGTTATGCTTTTATGGCGCCATTAAGCTATCGAATGCGTCGGTAGCAGTAGCCAGTATGGCGGTGGCTTCCTTTTTCTCTTCGCTTTTGGAGCCACTGTTGCTGCGCCAGCGTATGCGTTGGTACGAAGTTGGCTTAGGCTTGTTCGTCATTCCAGGCATGGTGCTCATTATTGGACACCTGGACTGGACCATGCGCTATGGCTTCATGGTAGGGTTATTGGCGGCTTTTCTCGCGGCACTTTTTTCTGTACTCAATAAGCAGCTCATTGACGCCGAAGCGCCTTCGGCTCTGCCCATGAGTTTTGTAGAGTTGTTTGGTGGCTTGCTCATCTGTTCGGTAGCCCTGTCATTAGTGGCTTTGTCTGGTGCCGAACTTTCACTGCGCCCGTTGCCTTGGGATTGGCTCTGGATGCTGCTACTGGCTTGGGGGTGTACGCTGTTGCCCTACTATCTCACGCTTATGGCCATGCGGCATCTTTCAGCTTTTGCGGCCAATTTGGTGGTCAATCTCGAGCCTGTGTATGGGGTCATTTTGGCTGGCATCATTTTCGGCGAACACCGCCAAATGCCGCCGGGTTTTTATGTGGGTGTTGCCATTATTCTGCTCTCTGTCTTTGGGCACCCTTTCTTGGTGAGGTGGTTTGCCAAAGGATAACATCATTTCAGGCATCCGCCGCCTACCAAACGGTAATGGTCAAGTTTTACAGCCGTTAGTTGGCTGCCGTACGTACCGCAAATACCTCGAAGTATGTCTTCTGCGCGGTAGGTAGAGTCGTAATTGCCCGTATAGAGGCAAGTCTTCATGGCATCATTGGTAAGTTCTACGCGCATACCATAGATTTCCTCGAGGGTTGAACAAACCTCTGACAGCGGCGTATCCTTGAAAACCAGGACGCGTGTCTGCCAAGCCAGCTCATTCAGGTGTTGCAAGGTTATGGGTTTTTGAAATCCTGCTTCGTTCACACGGCCTTTTTGATGAGTACTAAGGCGAACGCTCTTGCTCTGTTGTGCGTTCGAACCTATGGGCTTAGACCGCAAAAGCACAACACCCTCAGCCACTACTACACAGGTCTCTGTTTTTGAAGCCTTTACGTCGAACTTAGTGCCCACGACTTCTACCTCTGCTCCGCAAGGTGTGTACACCAAGAAGGGTTTTTTGCTGTTTCCTTCTACCTCAAAGAATGCCTCGCCTTCCAGATATACTTTGCGCTCTTGTCGGCCATAGCGCTCGGGAGTGTAGGTGAGATGCGCGCCCTTGCGCATGCTGACTACCGACCCATCAGGCAGTGCTACTTTATGGCGATCCTTAACGGCGTGCTCCTGATGTTCTCGGGGAGTTACAATCCATTGTTGCCAGCCAAACCATGCCGTTAAGAAAAGCAAACCTATAGCGGCTACTGCCATTACCCTGCGCCGATAAACCAACCACAGTGACCGCGGCTGTGAAGCCGACGCAGAGGCTTTCTGGGCTTCGATACGAGCCAAAAGATGGTCGAATTCCTCGTCCAAATTGAGCATGATGGGCGCTTGAGGCGGTGGAGTAGCCTTTGCCCAAATCAGCTCATAAGCCTCGGCCCACTCGGCGTGCTGGGGCGACTGACGCAGGCAGGCTTCGAGGCGCTCCAGTTCCTCCGGAGTGATTTGGCCCGTCCATTTGCGTTGAAGCAACAGTAGGAGGTCTGCGTGCGACATGTTAGTGTTTTGTTAAGAAGACAACAAGGGAGGGTATTTCCCCTACTCTTACCACCAGAATTTTATCCACATCCAAAGCAAACAAGAGAGGTGCCCGTATTTTTCCAACGCTTGCCGAAGGAGCTGCGCTGCCCGAAGGAGCTGGTTTTCAATGGTCTTGACCGATATACCTAAACGGTTGGCTATTTCGCGATGTGGCAAGCGCTCGAAACGGCTGAGCATAAAAATGAGGCGGCACTTTTCGGGCAACTGCTCGATGGCTTCGTGCAAGCGCGTTTCCAGGTCGTCCTGGTGTTCCTTCCAACGGAGGGTTTCCTCGCTGGGGTCAGCTAGGTCTTTCCAAGTATTGGTGTCATCGTACAGCTGGTAGCGGCGCTGGCTTTTAAGGTGGTTTAAGGCTCGGTTGATGGCGGCCCGACGCAAATAAGCGCTCAACGACTGCTGGATTTGTAGCGATTGGCGTCGTTGCCACAGCTCTACAAACACTTCCTGGGCGATATCCTTGCTCGTATCCACGTCATCTACATAAGTGTACACTACTGACACCAGGCTCGGATAATAAGCGTCGAACAGACGACGCAGCGCTTGGGTGCATCCCTGGCGCAGCAGTTCCAAATCTTCAGTAGGGTGAACGGGTGTAGCGCTCATGTTTACCTATCAGGGATGCAAAAATTAGGACGACGGAATGGAGTGTATGGCTTTGCAGGAAAAAAATTTAGCAACTTGAATCCGCCTAACATTTTACAGGTCAAATAGTTAGCACCTTGTCTCAAAAGTGCACTGCAATTTTTTTGTGCGAAGCTATAGGGGATACGGGCTGTAGCGCTGTCCATAATATGCCGGCGACACTGAAACGCTGATATAAAAAAATCTTCGAGATAATTATGAACGCACATAATGCCTTTTGTTTGTCGGAGAACCTTCCCCTCTTTGCCGTCCTGAAGTCCGATGAGGTGGCTTTTCTCCAGAGAACAGCGCGCCTTCACAAATACAAACGGCAACAGGCGATTTATGCTTCTGGTCAAAGAGCGCGCAAAGTTTTTTATGTCGTAAAAGGAGGAGTAAAGATAGCGGTACAAGGAGATAAAAAAGAAATCGTCAAGTACGTGGTACAGCAGGGCAACCTCTTCGGCGAAGCCTGCATGATGGGCGACCTCTATTGGCGCGACGCTGCTTATGCCATGCAAAACGATACCGAAGTGCTCGAGCTTGACGTGAATGCCGTCATGTATGTAATGCGCCACAACTTCGCTTTTGCCCAGTCATTGCTCCATCTGTTGGGCCAGCGCCTGCGCCAGACGGAAACGCGCTTGGAGAAAGTCGTACTACAGGACTCTCGCAGCCGTATCTTAGAATTCTTGCACCAAATGGGCCTGGAACACGGCCGCCCGGTAGGTACGGAAACCCTCGTCAAGCACAATATGACCCACCAAGACATCGCCGACATCACCGGTACGAGCCGACAAATGGTTACTGCTGTGCTCAATCAACTCAAGCGCTCCAACGTGTTGCGTTTCAGCCGAAATAAGATACTTTTCCGCGATTTGAGTGCTCTTCCGCGATATGCTAACGGAATGGCTAGCTAAGGCGAACAGTTTTGCTTCATACGATAGAATGGGTTTTGTTCAGGCGGTGTGCAACGGCATGCCGCCTTTTTCTTTGCCTCCTCCTCAGACCAGTGCATGGTTTTGGGATGGCTCGTCCAGCGGCGGGGCGGATGCCCCGACACAAGCACCCCACTTGTTAACGCTGGCACTCCCAAGAAACTCCGCAGGTTTTCGCGTACCCTCCTTAATTCGCATGGCAACCTTATATGGCTAATTGAAACTACTTTTGTTCTTGAATATCGATAGATGTACATGAGCAAAAAGGCAGAGCGACTCGCAGAAATAAACCAGGCGGTCAATTTCGATGAGCCAGTGGGGCCGGACCATCCCTTTTTTACTGACTTCTCCGATGTACGTGGCGATTTTGAAGAACGCGTGGTATATGCCAGCCTGAACGTGGATCAGGAAGGAGATCAGCTCACCTTCGACCCGGCCATCAACAGTGCTAACAAGGTAACTTTTTTCCTCGGCGGCATGCGCGGTAGCGGCAAGACCTCCGAATTGCGCAAGTACGCCAAAAAATTGCATCACTCCAAATGCTTTTTTTGCGTCACGTGCAATATTGATAATGATCTCGACCTCAACAACCTGGAGTACATGGACATCCTAATATTCCAACTGGAAAAGCTATCTGAGGCTTTGAAAGAAAAAGGAATAGGCATCAGCTCCGATGCCATGGACAACCTTAAGAAATGGTTCTCAGAGACCGTCCTGGAGGTAAACCGCGTTTCGGGGGCTGATATAAGCCTTGAGGCAGGAGGGCAGACTGAGGGCGACTTTTGGGGTATCCTTCGCCTCTTCGGTGCTCTCAAACTCGGTATGAAAGGTAGCTATGAGAGGGCTTCCACGGTGCGAACGGTGCTTAAAAATCGCTTTGATGACTTTGCGAAACACTTTAACCTTTTTGTAGAAGCGGCCAATGAGGCCATTAGGAAGAAAGGCCTAGGCCAGGAAGTGCTCTTCATTGTTGATGGCTTAGAAAAGACCATGACCGCAGACACCCGCCGCAGAGTCATTATTGACGAAAACAACCGTATCCGAAAAATCGAGGCTTACACACTATTTACCTTGCCCATCGAGCTGATGAAGGAGCGGCAGATATTGAAGCGCGCTTTTTTGGTAGAAACCTTTCCCTTTGTCAAACTCTTAAACCCCGATGATAGTCGTCGCCCGGAAGCATTCGAACGCTTCAGGGAGTTTGTTTACAAACGCATAGACCAGCGCCTGTTCGAGAACAAGGCGGTGGTGGACAAGGCCATTTATTACAGCGGAGGCAGCCCGCGCGAGCTGCTCATTATTCTGAAAATGGCCAACATTTATGCCGACAGGAGCAAGGGCCACATCACCATGGAAGCCCTCGACCGCGCTCTGCAGCGCTTAGCCAACCAGACTGCTCAATACGTTACTGCCGAGCAGTGGAAATTGATAGCCCATGTAGCCTTTCGAAAGAGCGCCGAATGGGATGATATCCTTGCCGAAGCCCTCGACCGCTTGCTCATCATGGAGTACAACGATGGTAATTACAAGCGCCCCAACCCTATTCTTGAACTTTCGGAAAAGTACCGCGAATACGTCAATGCGGCCTCTGCATGAAGAGCTCCAGCTCCTATCTCGCGCCATAGAAGGCGACACTTTTCACTTCGTCGTGGTGCAGTGGCACCACCGCTCCCTCATAGCACAGGCAGAAGCCTATCTTCGGCAGGTATATCCTGAGCGCCCTACTCTGATGTTGAAAGTTGCCGACCATACCTACCACTCGCTTGTGGAAACAATGTACGCCCATGGCCGGGGAATTATCTTCATAGAAGACTTTGAAAATCTTTTGCAAGACCCCGACCTATACGTTGCCTTTAACCAGCGGCGCGGGCGCTTTACCCGCATGCCCGTTGCCGTAGTGGCCTTTTTACCACCTGGCAATGAGTATATCGAGCAATGTAGCCGCCGCCTTGCAGACTGGTGGAGCATCCTGACCATACTCATCGAACTACAACCAGAGAAAAGAGCGCCCACCGAAGGGCAGATACTCACAGTGGAGGAGTTCTCTACGCTCGGAGGTCTTACGCCTGAGGAACGCCACCAAGCCATGCAGCAAATAGAGCACCGCCTGGCTGGTATAGCGCTCACGCCGGAAAATGCAGGATTGATCCACCAGCTATATCGCCATCTGCTCACCATCTCGAAAACTTCGGCATTTTACGAAAAAGGACGTGCAGCCGCCCACGTATGGCTCAACAGCACATCGGTACTAAAAACAAAGGAAACCCAGCCCAAGGTCTATGCGGAAATACTCGATTGGGCAGCCTATTTCGAGCGGATGCTAGGGCATTATTCAGAGGCCATGAGGCTAGAGGAACAGGCTTTGCAGATAGCTCTCGAAACACTCGGGCCAGATGATGACTTCACAACCGAATTGCGTTCTAATCTGGCCACAGTTTATCAGGCTTTAGGCGACTACGCCCGAGCGCGGGATTTGCTGGAGGCGGCTTTGGCGTCGGATTTGAAGAATTTCGGCGCGGATCACCCGACGGTTGCCGTTGGTCAATCGAACTTGGCTGTGGTGTATCAGGCTTTAGGCGACTACGCCCGAGCGCGGGATTTGCTGGAGGCGTCTTTGTCGTCAGATTTGAAGAATTTCGGCGCGGATCACCCGACGGTTGCCGTTCGTCAATCGAACTTGGCTATGGTGTATCAGGCTTTGGGCGACTACGCCCGAGCGCGGGATTTGTTGGAGGCGGCCTTGGCATCGGCATTGAAAAATTTCGGTGCCGAGCATCCCAATGTGGCTACGTGCCTCAACAACTTAGCGCATGTGTACCTGAGCATGGGGGACAAGGTGCAGGCGCGGGTGCTGTTCCAGCGGGCGCTGGAGATAAGGCGGAAATTCCTGGGAGAAGAGCATCCGTACACGCGAGAGATCAAGAAGACCCTCGACAGTATTCAGGCTTCTTCATAAGCAGAAAGAGACTGTGCAAAAAGGCGAACATATAGGTTTTGCGGGTGCTGTCTTTTGGCCTTCTACGCCACTACTTTTTTTCTGTGAGGAAAGGGCAGGTAGCGTGCAGATTACTGCCGTTTTGAACGTGCGGGACTTGGTTGCCTCAAGGACGTTTAGCGCCAGATAACTTTTTCCTCGATAGGGCCGCGCTTGCCGGGTATTTCTGGGGCGTTGTGCCAGCCCACGTAAAAGAGGCCTAGGCAGCGTTCGTTGGGCTGGAGGTTGAGGAATGCGTGGGCCTCCAAAGCGGCCGGAGGAGTGCTCCAGTAGCAGCCCAGACCCAACTCAGCACAAGTGAGCCACATGTTTTGAACGGCCATAGACACGGCGGCGATTTCCTCGAATTCGGGCACGCTTTCCTGTGGGTCTCGGTGGAGGATAATGGCAATGACGGCGCCAGCGCGGAGCGGGTTTTCCGCCGTTTTGCGCATTTTTTCCTCAGAGAAGTCTTCCAATGGTGTGTGTTGGCGGTAGTAGTCGGCTAAGTAATCGGCCAGTTGCTTGCGGCTTTCGGGGGAGTGAAAGATGTTGAAACGCCAAGGCTCGGTGCGCTTATGGGTAGGTGCCCAGTTGGCATTTTCCAGGAGTTGCTCGATGATGGCGCGGTCGAGCGGCTTGTCGGTATAGGATTTGGGGTATATGGCGCGGCGTCGGCGAATGATGTCGGAGATGCTCATGTTCCTTCTTTTATTGTTCAAAAACCTTCATCCACCCTTCGACCGAGGGGCTTAATGCGGGTTGCCTCGTTAGTAGGGGCATCATCTTGGTATCGGTCGCGTCCGAAGTCTTCTTCGTCGGTATTGGGGGTGTTGTTCAAATATTTGGAGCAATCAATTTCGATTTCGAGGTCTCCGGCGGGTCGCTTGAAGCGAGCGGCAAAGTCGTATCCCGACTTGGGGTCTTGCTCAAGGCGCTTGATGAAGGTCGCAAAGATGGGGCGTGCCAAGCGGGCGCCTTGGCCATCGTTCAGAGAGAGGAAGCGAATCCAGCGGTCTTCGCCGCCCACCCAGGTGCCGACGACGAGGGTAGGCGTGAGGCCCATAAACCAAGCGTCGCTGTACTCGTTGGTGGTGCCGGTCTTGCCGCCTACTTCGCTCTTCAGTTCGCGCATGCCGGGTGCTCCGCTCACGTTGTACTTGAGCATGTCGAGCATGACGTAGTTAACGTTGGCCGGCAGGGCTGGGTTTTCCTCAGCATAGGCGCGATATATGATACGGCCGTTTCGGTCTTCAATTTTCTTAATGACGTAAGGGTGGGCGTACATGCCTTCGTTGGCGAAGGTGGCGTAGGCGGCGGTCATTTCCCAGACTGTAAGGTCAGCAGCGCCCAGGCAGATAGAGGGCTGTTTAGGGATGCGGTACTCGCCATCGGGGCGGCGTGCCGAAGAGTCAATGCCCATGTGGTGCAACAAGCCGCGGACGGGTTCAGTGCTACCCATCTGTTTCATCAAGTAGGCGCTCACGGAGTTGACGGAGCCTTTAAGAGCTTCCTTAAGGGTGAGCAAGCTGCCGGAATAGGAGCCAGTGGCGTTTCGCGGCGTCCAGTCCACGATATTGGTGAAGCCTTGATAGCGCGCCGGAATGGTTACCGGTTGATCGTACACCTGGAAGCAAGGGCTGATGCCTTGCTGGGCAATGGCTGTAGCGTAAACAAAAGGTTTGAAGGTGGAGCCAACTTGGCGCATAGTGCGCACGTGGTCGTATTTAAAATAGTTGAAGTTGATGCCGCCTACCCAGGCTTTGACCTCGCCAGTAACTGGCTCCAGAGCCAGCATGCCTACCTGCAGGAACATGCGATGGTAGCGCAAGCTATCTAAAGGCGACATGACAGTGTCCTTTTCGTATCGCGGAGGGCTGTTCCAGTCAAATACCTTCATAGGCACCTTTTGCTGGTATTGTTGCAGTAGGGTACGTTGAAGGGTTTGCCACTGCTTTTTCAGTTCGGGCCAGTCGCGGCTGCCCATAATCTGGCGGTATTGGGCTGCTTTTTGCGGGGTAAGCCAATTTTTGGCGATGTAGTTGGAGAACGTTTTCCCATCCTTTTCTTCGGCCAGCATGCGCAGCATGTCGGCATCTTGGAGTTCGAAGCCATACTGCTTTTGGATGCGGTCGCTGAGGTCACCCATATACTGGGGCCACAGGCGCTGGTAGCGTTCGCCGGAGCGCATCAGTTTGCGCAGTTCTTCTTGGCGCATTTCGATTTCGGCCGGCGTAGTCTCGCGGCTCTTATAGGTCCAAGGGTCGCGTCCTTTCCACACCTGGAAAAAGCGCTGCTGGGCTTGGCCCATATGCTGGGCCATGGCCGCTTCGGCGTGGCGCTGATACACGGGGTTGATGGTGGTGTATATGCGCAAGCCGTCTCGGTACAGGTTGTACACGCTGCCGTCGGGTTTTCGGGCCTCTGGTCTTTCGAGGATAGCCTGCACGTCCTTGCGCAGCTCGGCGCACAGGTACGGAGCGGTGTCGTCGGAGAAAGAGATGCGCTTAAAGCGGCTCATGTCTAGAGGCAGCACTTTAAGGCTGTCGTACTGGCGCTCAGTGAGGTAGCCGTTTTGCCACATCTGAAAGAGGACGACCATGCGGCGGCGGATACAGCGGTCTGGAAAGGTATTTGGGTTGTATCGCGAGGGGTTTTGGAGCATACCTATCAAGGTGGCCGCTTCCTCGATCTTGAGTTTGTCAGGTGTTGTACCGAAGTAGATCTCTGCCGCTGCGCGAATGCCGTAGGCGTTATTGACAAAGTCCACCTGGTTGAGATACATGGCGATGATTTCCTCTTTCGTGTAGCGCTTCTCGAGTTTTACGGCAGTAATCCACTCGCGCAGTTTGCGATAGAGGAGGGCAGCTGCCTTTTCGAGGCTGCTCATGCCGGCGAAGTTGCGGTCTGAGTAGAGGTTTTTGGCCAGCTGCTGGGTGATGGTAGAGCCGCCGCCGGCGCTTTGGTCGCGCAGTAGGACGGTACGCACCAGCACCCGAGCTACTGCACGCGCATCAATGCCGCTGTGGTCGCGGAAGCGCTCGTCTTCGGTGGCGATGAGGGCTTGCACCAAGTAGGGGCTGAGCTCATCGTAGGTAACGGGTACGCGGTTTTCTACGAAGTAGCGGCCGAGCACCTCGCCATTTTCAGCCAGTACTTCGCTGGCCAAAGCCGAGCGCGGGTTCTCCAATTCCTGAAAGGAAGGGATAGCCGTCAGGCTGACGAAGATGATGAAACCTACCACAGCCAGAAAGGAGCCTATAACCAAGCGCCAAGTCCAGCGCACTATTTTGCGATAAATAGGTGCGCGTCTTTGTTGGAGTGCAGCTTTGAAAGCGATGAGCCGCTGAGGCTCTTGTGGGCGATAGGTGGGCTGGTCATTCATCGTCGTCGTGGCTGATAGGTTCTACTTCAGGCACGTTGGCGCTCTCTCCAGGAGTTGGGTCGGCAAATGGCCGCTTGCCGATGAGGTTTTCCAGGTCGGAGCGGTGCAATACTTCTTTTTCCAAAAGGGCTTTGGCGACCAGGTCGAGTTCGCGGCGCTTTTCGCGCAGCAAGCTTTTGGCGCGTTCGTACTGCTCGTCAATGGTTCGTTTCACCTCCTGATCAATGAGATAGGCCGTTTGATCGGAGAAGGGCCGCATGAAGGAATCGTTGAGCATGGAGTAGTACGACACGTTGCCAATGCGGTCGCTCATGCCGTAGTTGACGATCATCTCGTAAGCCAAGCGGGTTACGTAGTCTAAGTCGCTTTGAGCGCCAGTGCTAATCTTGCCGAACACTACAGACTCTGCGGCGCGGCCGCCTAAGGTCATGCAAATTTCGTCGAGCAGTTTCTCTTTGCGCGTAATGTATTGCTCCTTAGGCAGATATTGGGCGTAGCCCAAGGCTGCTAGGCCGCGCGGTACAATGGTTACCTTCACCAACGGATGGGCGTGCTCCAGATACCAACCGCAAATGGCGTGGCCGGCCTCGTGATAGGCAATGATTTGCTTTTCCTCTGGGCTGATGATTTTGTTTTTCTTTTCCAGCCCCCCGATGACCTTATCTAATGCGTAGTGGAAGTCGTCCATGTCCACGGCCGTTTTGTTGCGGCGTGCGGCAATGAGAGCGGCCTCGTTGCAGACGTTAGCGATGTCGGCGCCCACAAAGCCGGGCGTCATTTCGGCCAAGGCTTCGGGCGTTACGTCTGGAGCAATGCGGATATTCTTGAGGTGAACGCGGAAGATCTGTTCGCGCCCTTTAAGATCCGGGCGCCCGATGCCTATTTGGCGGTCGAAGCGGCCCGGTCGTAGCAGTGCCTGGTCGAGGATGTCAGGGCGGTTGGTGGCGGCCATGAGGATGACGCCCTTATCGGTGGGAAAGCCGTCCATTTCGACCAGCAATTGGTTGAGAGTGTTTTCGCGTTCATCGTTGCCCCCCTGAATGGCGCCTCGACCGCGGGCGCGCCCAATGGCGTCAATTTCGTCAATGAAAATGATGCAGGGCGCTTTCTCGCGCGCTTGGCGGAAGAGGTCGCGCACGCGCGAGGCTCCAACGCCCACGAACATCTCCACGAAGTCAGAGCCGGAGATGGAGAAGAACGGAACTCCTGCCTCGCCAGCGACGGCTTTAGCCAGCAGTGTCTTGCCCGTACCCGGAGGGCCAACCAGCAACACGCCTTTCGGAATCTTGCCGCCCAGTGCCGTGTATTTCTTAGGGTTTTTGAGGAAATCCACTATCTCCATTACCTCTTCCTTGGCTTCATCCAAACCAGCTACATCAGCAAATGTAACATCCACGCGCGAGTTGTTGTCAAACAGCGTGGCTTTCGATTTGCCAATGTTGAAGATCTGCGCTCCTGGCCCGCCTGCCCCACCGCCAACGCGGCGCAAGATGAAAATCCAAAGGGCTATCAGCAAGAGCAGCGGCAGTAAGTAGGGCAATGTGGAACCCAACCAATCCGACTCCGTGCGGAAATCATAGGGGATCTTCGGGCGCTTTTCTTTTGCAAGCGCTGCATCCAGGTCGCGCGTACGCTCTTTCCAGATTTCGATAGGCCCAGTCTCAAAGGTCATGTACAGTTGAGCAGGGCTGAAATTCCAAGTGCTCTTGTCGGGCTGGCAGTCGCCGTCTCGGTCCTCGACGTGAAAACGCTCAAAGTACTTGCACAGGCTGTCGGGCTTAATGAAAACCCGGGCTGCCTTCTCATTGACGACGACGACGCGTTCCACATCGCCGTCAAGTACCATTTGCTCATATTCCTGCCAAGTGATGCGCGGTGCCGAGACAAACATGCGCGACAGCTGCAGCCCTAACAGCGCTAAGCCAATGAGGATGTAAATCCAAGTAAAACTAAAACGGGGCCCTTCATTGTCGGGCGAAGACTCATTTCGTTTGGGACGCAACTCATCTTGAGGCTCATCGTTGCGCATATGCTTGTTATTGTTCATCGTAAATGTTGTTTAAATGGAAGTACTTGCCCATCATCGGCATACTCTCTCTACGGCAGTCTTTGCGGCCTTTGCGAGAGGTTTCTTACACATCGGCGTACTCAGTTACTTCTGCATCTCCCCATAGCTGCTCGAGATCGTAAAAATGGCGCGTTTCAGGATAGAAGACGTGCACAACGGTGTTGAAATAATCCATCAACACCCACCGAGCATTAAGGGAGCCTTCTATGTGAGTGGGCATAGTTTGTAGCCCTTCTTTCACCTTTTTATAGATGCTGTCCGATATGGCTTTGATGTGGGTGTTAGAGTCTCCTTCGCAGATGATGAAGAAATCTGCCGGGGCGTCGCCGAGTTTTCGCAAATCTAATTGGACGATGTTTTTACCTTTCTTGTCTCGAATGCCCTCAATAATTAAGTCGTTCAGCTGCGCTATCAGTGCATCTCGCGTCTGCTGCACGAAAGTGGCGGTGGTGTTGCTCAATTCCTGTAGGATTTAGTTAAAAACTTGAAAGTAGGAACAAAGCCCTAAAGCGGCCTAAAGTTAAAGCGTCCGTACTTCGCAGTTCAAAAGCCAAATGCAAGTTTCAACGAAAAAACGATTTAGCAAGGCGCATGAGAAACAACCTTTTTGTTGGAAAGGTTTTGCATGCTTTCCGCGAACTGCCCTCCACGCAAGACTATGCGGCACAGCTGGTGTCAAAAAGCGCGCCACCCGAGGGAGTGGTCGTGCTAGCTGACAACCAGACAGCAGGCCGTGGCCAATATGGCAGCCGTTGGTACAGCGCCCCGGGCGAAAACCTGCTGCTGACCATCGTCCTGTATCCGCGTTGGCTCGAGGTGACCCGGCAATGGGCGCTCAGCGAGGCCATGGCCGTAGCCGTGCGCGATGCTGTGGAGGCAGTGGCGCGCTTGCACGCACACATCAAGTGGCCCAACGACGTTTATTTGAGCGAGCGAAAGGTGGCGGGATTGCTCATTCAGTGCGGCCTGAGCGGCGAACACTTGCAACATGCCCTCATCGGCATCGGGTTGAACGTCAACCAACGCCACTTTCCAGCAGAGGCGCCGCGGGCCACCTCGCTGGCTCTAGCTTGTGGGCGTCATTTTGACCGCTCGGCAGTACTGGAGCAACTACTGACAGCCGTCGAGCAGCGATACGTGCAACTTCGGCAAGGCCAAGGCGCGCTTCTGAGCCAGATCTATAGGCAGCACCTGCTGGGTCTGGACCAACGCCGCATCTTCGGGCGCTCCGACGGTAGTACCTTCGAGGGCACCGCTAAAGAAATTTTGCCCGACGGGCGGCTGGTCATCCAAACCGAGGAAGGCGACCTGGCCTTTGGAGTGAAAGAGTTACGCTGGATAGACATTTGAAGAAACGCAACCCCGGAGCTCAGAAAGGGGCAAAAAAGGCTCAAGACAAGCTGGCTTGTTTGGATAATAAAGTATGCGCGAAGCCTCCCACGACATTCACAAGGGCATTCCGAGGATTGTTAGCACAGCTCTAAGTTGTGCTGATAATATCGCCACTCCACGACCACTGTCCTTTCTCTGCTTTGTTTGTTTTTTGGAAGGAACGAGCCACCGTCTTACCTCAGTCCTCTTAGCCTACACTCAGTCTGCGTGTTTCCTGTTTGGCCTTAGACATGTTTTCGTCCCGCCTTAGCCTTTAATAATCGCAAAACGGGGGCCTGTTGCCTCCGCGCTTAGCCGGGGTCTGCAAATGGCGCAACCTATTCGCCTTGTAGCACCCACACCTCCTCTTCGGTCAAGCCAGTAGTGAAAGCCTCCTCTTCCACAGACACACCTCGCATCAGCAAGGCGCGTGCAAACTTTATTTGCAAGCATAGCGCCCAAAAGCACTCCAATCCATCAAAAAACAAAACCTACGGAGTTGAACTTCTTCAACGACCGCCATCTTCGTTTGACCTCTGTATTTCTTACTGCTGTTGAGCAAACTCGACGCCTTTTGCCGTGTTTAGGCTGCGCATGCGTCCACGGGTAAATATTGTCTGGTTCAAACGTGACTTGCGGCTGAGCGACCACGAGCCACTACAGCGAGCAGTGGAAGCGGGGCTTCCCACTTTACTCCTCTACTGTTTCGAGCCTTCGTGGATGAAAGCTTCCGATAGCGATGAACGGCATTGGCGCTTTGTGCGCGAAAGCCTAGACGACATGGCGCGTCGGCTACAGCCCTTGGGCATTCCGCTGTACATATTCGAGGCCGAAGTGCTCGAGGTTCTAGACGCATTGCGAGCAGTTGTGGAAGTGCGCGCCCTGTTCTCACACGAAGAAACGGGCAACCGCATCACCTTTGACCGCGACCGATCCGTGGCGGCCTTTTGCCAACAACACGGCATTGCCTGGCACGAGACGCCCACTGGCGGCGTTACGCGGCGGCTTTATCATCGCAACGGATGGGAGAAAACGTGGCTTGAGCGCATGAACCGACCATTGGCGCAACCAAACTTGGTAGCGCTAAAGCCAGTCTTTCTGCCTGCAGACTGGCTGGCTGCTATGCCTTACTTGCCCTCTCCTCGGTGCGCCCTTGCGCCAGCCCCCGCCTTCCAGCCGGGCGGAGAGAGCGCCGCCTGGCGCTACTTGGACACTTTTCTTTACGAACGCAAAAGCGGTTATTTCAAAAACATCTCCAAACCCGAAGCCGCCCGCCGCAGCTGCAGCCGTATTTCTCCCTACCTGACGTGGGGCAACCTGAGCATGCGCCAAGTGTGGCAGGCAACGCGCACTGCCATAGAGCGCACCGGCGACCGCTACAATCTGGGCGCCTTTAGCAGCCGCCTATTTTGGCACTGCCACTTCATCCAGAAGTTCGAGACGGAGTGCCGCATGGAATTTGAAAACCTGAACCGAGGCTTCGACACCATCCGCACGGCGGTGAATGACGAATGGGTGCAAGCCTGGTGCAAAGGCCAAACAGGTGTACCCTTGGTAGATGCTTGCATGCGCTGCGTAATGGCCACGGGCTACCTCAACTTTCGGATGCGCTCCATGTTGGTTTCGTTCCTAACGCATCACCTGTGGCAGCCCTGGCAAGCAGGAGTGCATCACTTGGCGCGGCAGTTTCTTGACTACGAGCCTGGCATTCACTTCTCGCAGTTCCAGATGCAGGCGGGCACCATGGGCGTAAACACCGTGCGCATCTACAACCCCGTCAAGCAGGCCGCCGAACACGATCCAGAGAGCACTTTTATCAAAAAATGGGTGCCAGAGCTATCCCTCTTACCCGCACCATTGGCTCGTGAACCCTGGAAAATGACACCCTTAGATGCCACCTTCTACGGCTTTAGACCAGGCAAAGACTATCCGCTCCCGCTCGTAGACATCGAAAGAGCTGCGGCTCAAGCGCGAGACAAGCTATGGGCGCATAAGAAAGACCCCCGCGTGCAGGCTGAAAATGAGCGTATCCTACGCATACATACTAAACGACGCCGCGCTGAAGAGCGCACTGTTATGGGCGACGCACAAACCGTAGAACGTTTGCTCCAGGAACTGAGCCAGCAAAACGAAGGAGCTCTGTGAACACAATCGGCAGCTTTTGTCGGAAGGCCCCATCTTCCCTACTTTCGCCGCATGGAACGCGAAGTACTTGTTTCGGCACTGACGTTGGCAGCCCTCGTATATGCCGGGCTATGTGCCGTCTTTTACTTCGGACAAGACTTTTTCTTTTTTCGCCCTGAACGCCTGCCGCATTGGTTCGCTTACCACTATCCTTTCCCATTCACAGAGGTAAACTTCGACATGGAAGACGGCGGCGTGGTCAATGCTCTTCATTTCCAGATACCCAACAGCAAAGGTGTAGTCTTTTACGTCAAGGGCAACTCGCGTAGCATCAAGGGCTGGGGCAAGTTTGCCCGCGACTTCATCGGCAAGGGCTATGACTTTTTCATCATGGACTTCCGCGGCTTTGGCAAGAGCCGCGGGCGACGTACGGAGAGCATCCTGTACAGCGACCTGCAACAGGTGTACAAATGGTTGGCTGCCCACTATGGGGAGAGCCGTGTCATCCTTTACGGACGCTCTTTGGGCAGCGGTCTGGCCACTCGACTGGCCTCTTGGAACAATCCGCGCTTGCTTATTCTCGACTGCCCTTACTACTCCTTCTACCACCACATTCGGCGCTACGGCTTCTGGTTGCCCTTGCGCTGGCTGTTGCGCTACCACATCCGCACTGACCTGTTCATCCGCAAGGTGCAGTGCCCTATCTTCATGTTGCACGGCAAGCGCGATCGCCTCATTCCCTATCAGCAGAGCGAAATGCTGCGGGCAATAGCGCCAGACAATATTGCGCTCATCCCGATTGAGGGTGCAGGACACAACAACTTGCCAGAATTCCCAGAGTATCACGACTGCCTCTACGATATCTTACACGAAGTGCCCTCTGCCTTGCAGCGGGCCTGACACAGTAGCGTCATGGGCCTTGAAGTTGTACTGACTCTCGCCATCCTTCTCGGTGCTGTGGTATTGTTTGCTACGGAGGCGGTGCCTATTGACGTAACGGCCATGCTCATCATCGGCGCCTTGGTGCTCACTGGCATCCTGACCCCTCAGGAGGGCTTGGCGGGTTTCAGCAACACGGCCGTTGCTACAGTGGCGGGCATGTTCGTGCTGAGCGCTGCTGTAGAAAAGAGCGGAGCACTGTACCCCGTTACTGTCTTCTTAGAGCGGCTTTTCCGGCGCAGCTATTGGCTGGGGGCGGGCGCCATGCTGCTGTCGGTGTCTTTCTTTTCTGCTTTTATCAACAACACTCCAGTGGTGGCCCTCTTCATCCCTGTAGTACTGTCGTGTTGTCGCAACCTGCAGACAAGCCCCGAGAAGTTGCTCATTCCCATCTCTTTTGCCTCCATGTTCGGCGGGGTGTGCACCCTGGTGGGCACCTCCACCAACATTTTAGCCAGCGAGATGGCCGTTAAGCACGGCCTTGCCGCTTTTGGTATGTTTGAGATGACGCGCTTGGGCTTAGTACTTCTCTTGTGCGGCTTTGCCTATCTCGTCTTTGTGGGTTGGCCCTTACTGCCAGGCACCTCGCGCTCGACATCGCTAGAGGAAAAGTTTCACCTGGGCGAATATGTAACCAATATCGTGTTGCAAAGCGGCGCGCCCTCCATCGGCACCACAGTGAAGACCTCTCCGTTAGTTACCGAATTGGGTGTGGAAATCATCCAAGTCAAGCGCGGCAACCAGCGCTTTTTCGCGCCGCCGCCCGATTTCGTCCTTCAGGAAAACGATGTCCTCAAGGTCAAGGGAGATGTAGAGCAAATGCGCAAACTCCAAAAGCGCAACCGCGTGTTGGTCCAACCCTTGCCCAACCAGGAAACGCTCCCCAAGTCGAGCGTCGGATTAGTGCTTCACGAGGTCGTCGTATTACCCGACTCCGACTTGGCCGGCAAACGCCTCTCTGAGATAGACTTTGAGGCCAAATTTGGCCGAGCGGTGTTCTTGGGTGTGCGTGGCCGCAGAGGCCTCGAGCACCGCCTCATCAGCGACTGGAAACTCTCTGCTGGCGACTGCCTCCTGCTCGGCTCACCCAAAGACCAATCAGACCTGCTCCATCGCAAATACCCAGACCTGTTCATCGTCAACCATGCCGATCACACCGATTTTCTCAAACTCGAAGCCTTAGTGTCTGCCGGTGTAATTGTTGGTGTCATCACTGCGGCCACTTTGGAGATACTGCCTATTGTTACTGCTGCGCTCTTAGGCTGCATGTTGCTCATCATTCTGCGCGTCATTTCGCCTGAAGAAGCCTACCGCAGCGTCAGCTGGAAAGTAGTATTATTGCTTGCCGGCTCGCTTAGCCTAGGTTTGGCGCTGGAGAAAACCGGCGCAGCCCGCCTATTGGCCGACCAAATACACACCCTCAGCGGCACCGTGCCACCGATGGTCGTACTGGCCGCCGTGTACCTCGCGGCAAGCCTGATGACCGAAGTCATGTCTAACAACGCCACCGTAGTGCTTCTGGCTCCTATTGTCATCGCCGTAGCGGAGTCCATGGGTGTATCAGCCCGCCCCTTCCTAATGGCCATCACCTTCGCCGCTTCGGCCAGCTTCATGACGCCCATCGGATACCAGACCAATACTATGGTGTACGCTGCAGGCAATTACACTTTCCGCGATTTCTTCCGCATAGGTGCACCGCTCAACCTCCTGTTCTGGCTCTTGGCTACCTTGCTCATTCCCATCTTCTTTCCCTTCGGAGGGGGCAAATAAGTCCTACAGCTTCTTCTTCCTTTATTCTTCATTTTTTGGGGAAAAACGGTTAAGGAGCTTTTGTTTGGTCTTCTAATGCGTTAGTGTGGCCCTTGTGCCTTTGCTTGGGCCGTTGGTGTGTGTGTGCTTCGCTTTTGGCCTCAGCCAATGGCGTAGCTGTGTGCTGGTGTCTCCGCCTCGTGCCTGTACTGCATGCGCGGAGGCGGGCAGCTGCTATCGCGCTATTATTAAAGCCCGATAGCGGGCCAAAGACATGCCCATGGCCCAACAGGAGCCGCACCCACTCGCCCACGCCCACGGCAGAGGCGCCGAGCGGGAAACCGTTTTTTCACCCCTAAAAAATGGAGGCAAGAAAGGCCTCGCCATTTTCTCCCTATGGCTTTGTATTGTATTTCAAAGAGAGGAAAGCCGAACCTGCGCGCCTCTCAGGTGTTGTAGCGTCTGACCTATGCAGCCATCTCCTAACCTTTGCCCAACACAGATGCTACCATCATGAAGCGCCGCGCCATTGTCTGGTTCCGTCAGGATTTGCGTTTGCACGATAACGAGGCCATCACTACTGCCCTTCGAATGGCCGATGAGGTCATCCCTATCTACGTCTTCGATGAGCGGGTGTTCAGGGGCAAGACTCGCTTTGGCTTTCCCAAGACAGGGAAGTTTCGGGCTAAATTCATGATAGAGAGTGTGGCGGATCTGCGCCGCAATATCGAGCGCTTAGGCTCCGGGCTGTTGGTACGCGTGGGTAAGCCTGAATGTATCGTGTCGGATCTGGCTCGGCAGTTGAAAGCCTCTTGGGTACTTTGCAACCGTGAGCGTACTTACGAAGAGGAGCTCGTACAAGACACCCTCGAGCGCAAACTATGGGCGTTTGGCGTAGAGCTGCTCTACACACGCGGCAAGATGCTCTACCACACTCAGGACTTGCCCGTGCCTGTGCAGCACACTCCCGATGTGTTCACCCAATTCAGAAAGGAAAACGAACACATCACGCCGATTCGGCCGCCCTTCCCTACGCCTACTGCGCTGCCGCCGCTGCCGCCGGGGCTGGAACTTGGCGAAATACCCTCGCTGACTGACTTTGGGCATGAGCCTTTTGAACCCGACCCTCGCAGCGTGTTGCCTTTCGAAGGCGGGGAAACAGCCGGGCTGGCTCGACTTCGCCATTACCTTTGGGAAACCAACGCCGTGGCCCGATATAAGGAGACCCGCAACGGCCTAATAGGGTCGGACTATTCCTCCAAATTCTCTCCTTGGCTGGCTGCGGGGTGCCTTTCGCCCAAGTTTATCTACCACGAGCTGAAGCGCTACGAGCATGAGCGCGTGAAGAACGAGAGCACTTACTGGCTCTTCTTCGAGCTGCTTTGGCGCGACTTTTTCCGCCTCATGGGCAAGAAACATCGCCACCGTATCTTTCTCAAAGGTGGGCCTCAGAATAGGCCCATGAACCACCTCAAAAGCGACTGGGACCGCTTCTGGGCATGGGCCGAAGGCCGCACAGGAGTGCCCTTTGTTGACGCTAATATGCGCGAGCTGAACGCCACTGGCTGGATGAGTAACCGCGGCCGCCAGAATGTCGCCTCCTTCTTGGTGCGCGACCTAAAGGTCAACTGGCAAATGGGCGCTGAATACTTCGAGTCACTCTTGCTCGACTACGACCCCTGCTCCAACTGGGGCAACTGGAACTACGTCGCTGGCGTGGGCAGCGACCCGCGTGAAGATCGTTACTTTAACATCCTCACCCAGGCGCGCAACTACGACCCTAACGGCGACTACGTTCGATTGTGGTGCCCCGAGCTGCAGAACATACCTAAAGACAAGATACATCGCCCCGACTTGCTCACTGCTGCAGACCGACAGCAGTACTGCGTCAATGGCTACCCCAAAGCTATCGTGCGCATAGAGAAGTGGGCCCACCACTGAACACTCTAGGGCCAAAAAACCTTGCGCGGTATCTTTGCCCGCGGCCTAGTGCAATCCCTGAGGCTGCTGATACCATGAGAAAGAACATCCTGACTGCAGGGGCGTTGCTGCTCATCACCTTGGGCTGTACCGACGAAAAAGAGCGTATTCCGGCCTATTTGCGCGTTGAGCCTTTTACTGTAGATGCCCTCGGAGGGGCGGAGTGGCAAAACATCACTGAAGCCTGGGTGTACGTCAATAACCAATTCCTGGGCGGTTATTCCATACCCGCTCTGGTACCCGTGCTTGAAGAGGACTCTTGTCAGGTGTTGGTATTTCCTGGCGTCAGGGAGAACGGCCAGCGCCTCACCCCCGCCATTTACCCTATGCTGCAGCGCCACGAGGGCAAGGTCGTACTGATGGCTGGTCAAACCACCTCCCTCAGACCCAGCACGCAATACGTGAGCGATATACGCTTTCCCTGGCCTATAGAGCGGGGCACCTTCGATGCTGGTGCCATCAACTTGCAAGACCGCGATAACAACCCTAACACCGGCTTTGAACTCGTTACCGAGGGTGCGTTTGCTGGTCGCTCCGTGCGCATGCGCGTGGATACCGCTAACGCCGTTAACGATGTGGCTACCGAGCCGGTGGAAGGACTGCCTGCTACGGCAGCCCGCCAAACCTGGCTCGAACTTCATCGCCGAAACGATATGCCCTTCGAACTGTGGCTCATTGCCGACGATGGGCCAGGCACCACAGAGGTCTCTGCTCCGGTTTTTCGCTTTAACCCCTCCGACAACTGGGCTAAAATTTATCTCAACCTCACTGACCCTTTGATAAACTTGGGTGAGCGCAAGCGGCACCGCCTCCTATTTCGGCTGGCCTTGCAACGCAACAATAGCGGCCAGTTTGAACAACTCTCTGGTACTATCTTATTCGATAACATTCGCTTAGCCCATTTCTAACCCTTCACCTGCTTAAACGCAGCCTGACCTTGTCAAGACAAGTTCGCCAACGCCACACCCGATGGTACGCCGCCGCTGATTTCCTCTCGGCCATGCTGGCCTGGGTGCTCTTCTTTCTGTACCGAAAAAAGACCGAGGGGGCTTCTCTCGATGAAACCGTATGGCAAGACCCTAATCTTTGGTCTGGAGCCTTGGCTATCCCCATTGGTTGGCTTCTCCTGTACGGGATTTTTGACCATTACACGCCCGACATTTACCGAATGTCGCGCGTCGTTACCCTTAGCCGCACCTTCTTTGCTTCCTTTCTCGGAGTATTAGCTCTCTTTTTTACCCTTATTCTCGATGACGTAGTGCAAGACTCTCGCACCTACGCCCAGTCCTTTGCTGTCCTGTTCGGCCTTCATTTCTCCCTCACGGCCACGGTGCGCATGGTGCTGCTCACGCGCGCGCATCGCCGCGTTCAGGCCGGAAAGGTTGCTTTTAACACCCTGCTTGTCGGTGCCAACCAAAATGCCGTTGAGCTCTATCTCGACATCGCCAACAGACCCAAAAGTATTGGCTACCGTTTCGTCGGTTATGTGGACACCTACACCAACGGACATAGTGCACCGTTAGCGCAATACCTGCCCAAACTCGGGAACCTCGACGAGCTGTCCGCCATCATTCGCCAACACGACATCGAGGAGGTCATCATCGCCATTGAGACCAGCGAGCACAACTTGCTGCGCAGCATTCTCAACACCCTTTTTGATTACAGCCATCAAGTTTTCGTCAAGATTATCCCGGACATGTACGACATCTTGCTTGGCTCTGTGAAGATGACCCACGTGTACGGCGCGGTGCTCATTGAAATCCGGCAGGAGCTCATGCCTCGGTGGCAGCGCGTACTTAAGCGTGCCATAGACGTTGCCGTCAGCCTCATCATGCTCGTTGTGCTGTCGCCCCTGCTGCTTTACATCGCCATACGTGTGCGCCTTTCTTCGCCAGGCCCCATTCTCTATCGCCAGGAGCGCATCGGCCTGTATGGGCGCCCTTTCATGCTGTACAAGTTCCGCTCGATGTATGTGGATGCCGAAAAGCACGGCCCCCAACTGTCGCAGGAAAACGACCCCCGCTGTACTCCTTGGGGCGCCGTCATGCGCAAGTGGCGCTTGGATGAATTGCCTAACTTCTGGAACGTCCTGCGGGGCGACATGTCCCTGGTAGGTCCGCGCCCCGAACGCCGCTACTTCATTGACCAAATCCTCCAGCATAACCCGCACTACCGCCACCTGCTCAAAGTCCGCCCTGGTATTACGTCTTGGGGGCAGGTCAAGTACGGCTATGCCTCTTCGATAGAGGAAATGCTCCAGCGCCTTAAGTTTGACCTGCTCTATATCGAAAACATGTCGCTGGCGCTCGATTTTAAAATCCTTTTCTACACGGTTCTTGTCCTTTTGCAGGGAAGGGGAAAGTAGTGCCGCTCGGGTGCGGATGCCATTTGCTGTCTTAGACCTGTCTTCTTCCCTGCGCTCTCTCCCGATAAGAGGGCGGAAAGGAAGGCGTTGAGATTTTCTATGCGCATCTTCAGCGGTTGCTGCTCCGATACAGCCCCCACACCGCAAGCATACCGAGCAGGCCTACTGTGAAAAGCACCGCAGAAATGATCTCGGCCTGGCTCATGCGGAAGCCAAAAACTTCATGGTGCACGTTGACGCGAATCTTTTCTATGAAGAATCGCTCTATGGCGATAAGGGTCAGATAGAAGAAGAACAGCAAGCCGGGCACCCGAAAAGGCCGCCGCAAGACCCACAGGATGGCGAAGATGAGAGCCATGGCAAGGGTCTCATAGATAGGTGTGGGAAAGACCGGCATGGAAAGCTCCATACAATAGCGCCAAGTGCAGCCGTCAATGGGTACGCTGGACACCGGGTCAGTGTAAGGTGTATTGAGGACGTGGTGCGGATAGGTGCTGGCCCACCAGCTATCGGGCAGCCAGCGCAGCCATTCAGGTTTGGGCATCTGGTTAACGATGCCCCAGTCGCCGTCGCCGCTGAGTTGGCAGCCGATACGTCCTACGCCATAGCCAGCCGTCAGGGCAGGAGCCACCGCGTCTGCTGCGGGGAGGAAGGGTATTTGATGGCGCCACATGTATGTTACTACCGCGAGAAATCCCAATACCAACCCACCGTAAAAGGCCAGCCCACCGCCAGAGAGCAGCGCGCCTACAGGGTCGGTCACGAAAGCATTCCAGTTGTCAAAAAGGTCAAACACCTTAGCTCCCACGATGCCGCCTACCGCTGCCCACACGGTAATCTCGCCAATGCGATCATGTGGCCATACCTCCTTGGTTACCTTTACAGGCACCTGCTTGCGTTTGCGCCACCCTTCCCACCACGTAAGGCCGCCCAAGAGCAGAGCGCCTAATATAGCCGCAGGCCAATGCATTTTGGAAGAAAAGATCACCGAGGCCGGATCTATTTGAAACTCCTCCAAGTGCTGTATGGCATACAAACCTTTGCCGCCCAATAGCAAGCCAAGCAGGGCGTTGCTCCCTATCTCTGTGCGCGAGGGGGGCTTGCCTTCCTCTACCGTTACCCGAGTGGGCCTAAATAAGCCCTCGCGTGCCTTGCGCCGAAGCTCCAGGTAGTACAGCGAGGCACTGACCAAAAAGGAGATGGCCAAAAAGAAGCCGAACGTTTTAAAAATGGCCAACCAGTTGTCTGGTTCGGTGCCAAATAAGGCATGGGCTATGTACGACAGATCCGGATACATGCTGGCAAAGGTAGCCGAGCCTTTCAAAACATAAGCCTTGCTGGGTAGGTCAGGCATGGAAAAAAATCAAGGCTGCCCCCTGACACAATAGCGCAAACGCTACCAGCCCTGCTGTTAGGCGAGGAAAAAAGTAACTGCCATAAGCAAAAAACCTGTCCCATGCTGGGAAAAGAATGAGCAACAGCAGCACATAAGCCGGCAACAACTGCACCCGCTCAAGCGATGAGGCCCCGCCGTGGTACAGCATTAAAAAAGCTAAGCAAAAGACAAGTACGCGCCGAGTGTAGAGGCCGATATCTGTTTTTTTGAACAACAAAAACAGCGCTGGCAAAGGCATGCAGAAAAATGGATGTGCTACAGGCTGCCACAGCAAGGCAATGTTTGGGGCTTCAGAAGGATGGAAAAAAAGGTACCTCAAAGACCAATGCTCCACCTTTGGCAGCGTTTTGAGCGGAAAATGTTCTGCATAACCCCATACTCCGCCGACGATGCCCAACGCCAATACTAAAGCGCCGCCCAAGCGCCCGTATCGGTACTCGGCTATCAGCACGATGCCCATGGGCAACAGCATTGCCAGAAGAGGAGGCTCAAGCAGTGCGGCTAACACACCAGAGGCGAAAAAGGCCACCGCCCGGCCCCAGTGGCCGCTATCCATGGCGCGTGCGAAGAACACCGTCATCCACAGCGCAAAGCCCAAGGCAACCAACAGCAGTGGCACTTGCCGAGCGGCCATCCAGAGCGCAGACGAGCAAGCCAGTGTTATGAACAGATAAGCATATCGGCTACGCGCATAAACTCCTGGAGACAACGCTTGTAGAGCTGCATTGGCTGACCACAGCAAAAACAGAAGCGCTATCCAGCCCAGCTCTTTCAAAAGCAGCTGCGTGTCCATGGGTCAGAACTTACTCACCTTGACGGTGCGCGTCTGGCCACTGGCCCATCGGATACGCACAAAGTATAGCCCTGCCGGCCAGCGCGCTGTAGGTACCTCGAGGTAGGCCAAATGCCCCTGCGGAATGTCTGCCGTGTAGAGCACCGTGCCTTCTGCGCTAAAGACTTGCACCTGTGCGTCGGCATCGTAAGGCATGGCATTGCGAAGTCTCAGCAAGTCAGCCACTGGATTGGGCGCCACCAGCAACGAGTGTTGCGCGTTGGTCTCTATCATTACCTCGCGCACCTCGGAGAAGGTGTTGGCGCTCAGCGGCCCTATTCGGCACACGCGGTAGTAATTCATGCCGTAATCGGGTACGTAGTCCATCCATTCGTACACAGAAGCAGCCTTTGCATTCTCCGTGCCCGGCACTTCACCGATGGAGCGCCAGTTTTGGCCGTCAGCCGAGCGCTCCACCACGTAGCGATAGCGTGCTACTTCGGGCGCCGTCTCCCAGCGCAGGTACACACTGCCCGCCGGCAGCTGGCTGGCCGAAAAGCTCATGAAGAACTTCGGGCATCCGGGCGAGCCAGCCGGCTTCACGGTAATGGTGATGATGTTGCTCTCTAAGAAGTTGACACAGCCCGCCCGGCGCACACAGCGCATGAAGTATGACGTCGTATACAGCGGCCCCGGCTGATAGACGGAGTCCGTGGCGCCGGGAATGGGCAGCCATAGCCACTGGTTTGCACTGACCTGCACGTACTGCATCCACACGTACTCTAACGGTCCCACACCACCCTGAGGCGGGAAGAGCGGATTGCCATACAAGAGGGCTGGCGTCTCGCCCTCGCAGATGGTCTGTGGGCAGCAGATGAGACCGGCCTTGGTAACATTGATACAGATAGTGTGGATGCCCGCATCTACACACAGGTTGTCGCCTTGTGCCAGCGCCACGACGATGGGGTCAGTGCGCCCATTGCTGTTGGCGTCGCTGTCGCGACAAGGGTTATTGCCCGCCTTCTTTTTGGTAAACTGAAAGCCCGACGGCAGCCCTTTGAACTCGATGATGTAGCGGCCTTCAGGGACACATTCGAAGGCGTATTTGCCTGTCGAGTCGGTAGTGGTCGAGTCCAGCACGACGTCGTCGGCCGTGAAGAAGAGCGAGTCCGGCCCGGGGGCCATGAGGAATACCTTTATGCCGGGCGCGCCTTTCTCGCCGGGATGTTGAAAGCCGTCCTGGTCTTCATCGAACCACACGAAGTCGCCCAATCGGACGCCATTAGGCCCTGAAGCAGTGATGGTTACTACCGCCGTATCTGTACAGCCAAAGGCATCGGTGAGGGTAACCACATAGGTACCTGCGCCCAGGTTGATAACTGACGCTGTTGTGTCGCCCGTGCTCCAAAGGAACGAGAAGGGCGGTGTGCCACCCGCAGCAGCCGCCTTGGCGCTGCCTGGGCCGGCACAGCCTGCGTTGGTGAAGCCCTCGATGAAAACATCCGGAGCCGGCGGGTCGGACAATGCCGCCTCTGCCTGTGCAGTGCATCCCGAGGCATCTGTTACGGAGACTGAGTAAGTACCAGATGCCAGCCCGCTGATGGTGGCACCACTGGCGTTGTTTGACCAAGCGAAGGCGTATGGCGGTGTTCCCCCTGTAGCATCGGCGGTCAGGGCGCCTCCGCTCGTACACGTAACAGGTGCCTCTACTTTGATGCTGACCTGAGGCTGCGGCGGCGCGGTGATGCTGACAGTAGCCGTGGCCGTGCAGCCGTTGCCGTCAGAGATCACCACCGTATAGACGCCCGGCGCCAGGTTGTCGGCTGTGGCACCGGTGGCGCCATTGCTCCAGACAAAGGCGTAGGGCGGGGTACCTCCTGAAGCCTCTGCCACAGCGCTGCCCGGCGCCAGACAGGTCGCTTGAATTACAGCAGCTATACCTGCCGACGGCTGCGGCGGTACTACCAGTTCCACAGTGGCTAAAGCCGAACATCCGCCCGCATCACTCACTACCACCGAATACGTGCCTGCGCCCAGGTTAGCGAGCACAACCGCAGTGTCGCCCGTACTCCACGAGTACGCATACGGCGGCAGCCCTCCTGAGGCCATGACTTCCACCTTGCCGCCAGCCACACAGGTGAGCGGGGCTATAATTTCTATTTGCGCCAACAAAAGCGGTGCTTTTTCTATCAGCACTGTATCCGAAGCTGTGCAACCTGCCGAGTCTATAACCACCACGACGTGTGGCCCTTCGGGCAAGTTCATTGCCGTCTGAGTAGTATCTATGCCATTCCATACATACACGTAGGGCGGAACTCCTCCCGTAGCCACTGCCGTAGCACTGCCGCCTACCGTACATCTAGCGGGCAACAATGCAGAGGCCTTCACCGCTAGGTCAGTGCTTTGCTCGCCTATCGTTATTGATGCCGTAGCCGTGCACCCGCTGGGCGATTCCGTTACCGTTACTGTGTAGGTGCCTGCTACCAGGCCAGCTACGGTAGCCGTCGTGTCGCCTTGGCTCCATAGAAAGGAGTACACTCCCGAACCACCGGTAGCCGAGGCCGAAGCACTACCTCCTAGCAGACAGAGCACCTCCGCTATTTTCTCCACATTGGCGCCTACAATGGTGTTGTTGCCCGGGATTTCCAGCTCCAACCCTAGCGCGCAACCGTTGGCGTCCGTTACCGTTACCGCAATGGCACCGGCCGGCCCTGTCGTGGTCAGTGTCGTGTCGCCGTTTGACCACAAGACGGTGTAATCGGGCGTGCCCCCACTAATGCTTATCGAGGCAGAACCCGGCACACCGCAAGCTGCAGGCACAAAAGCACTCTCCACCTCTAACGCCGGCGGCTCTTCCACTTCTGCCGTAGCCGTATTCGAGCAGCCGTTGATGTCTGTTACTGTTACCGTGTATTCGCCCGGCGGCAGGTTCTTGATGATGAACGTATCCGGAAAGCCCGGCCCCCAGTCGTAGGTGTAGGGCGGCGTGCCTGTCATAGGCGAGGCATATACCTGGCCGTCATTAGCGCCAAAACACGTGACGTGGATGGGTGTAGCCATCAGCCAAATGCCTTCATTTTGAAAAAACACAAAGCCCTCGCCTTCTGCCTGACAGCCGCTGATATCCGTTACCGTAACAGTATAGGTACCCTCTTCCAGCCCCGTAATCTGGGCCGTAGTCTCTCCATTGCTCCACAGGAAAGTATAGGGGGCCGTGCCCCCGGAGGGCACTGCCGTAGCAATGCCGTCTGGGGCCACTCCACAGATTTGATCTTCCGTGGCCACCACCACAATGAGCGGATTTGGCTCCAGAATGCTTACTGTGCCTGTGGCCGTGTTCATGTCTGCGTCCGTAACGGTTACCGTATACACCCCTGGACATAGGCTGTCTATTTGCGGACCTGCAGCTCCGGTGCTCCATTGATACGCGTATGGGAACGAGCCGCCTTGCCCCAGCGCAATAGCCAAACCATCACAGCGGCCCGCGCAGGAAACATCCATTTTTAGGAAGGTAACGCTCAACTGACCCCATACCGAATGAGGTACCACAGCAAACAACAAAGCAAACATCCAGGGTTTTAAGGCACCAAATAGGTGAGTACACTTGCGTTCCATGCTGAAGTGCGTTTTTTTCTGAGAAAGTTGAATATGCTGGGCAAAGAGCTCCAAAAAACCTGCCGAAACACTGGAAAGGGAGCGACTCTCATGGAACGGGAGGCAAGCGATTATCCGTACAGAAACCGATAGACAAATGTAAACACTCCGACCCAAAGCCACCGATCGAACTCTTGCCCCATGACATATAGGCGTCAAAACACGAGCGCCACCCCCTCATACAAAGTTCTTCCACATCATGCTCTCCATAGGCTTGTCGCTGCGCTCATTGTACTTAGCGTTGGGTTTGCGGTGATAATAGTTCTCTATCTCACCCTCCACCGCGAAGTAGATGAGCTGCCCAATGGGCATACCCGCATACACCCGCACCGGCTGCACACAAGAGATCTCCAGTGTCCAGTGGTTAGAAAAACCCACATCTCCTTTACCCGCCGTGGCGTGGATGTCAATACCGAGGCGCCCCACACTGCTCTTGCCCTCTAAGAAAGGCACTGCCCTATGCGTCTCCGTATACTCCTCCGTAACACCCAAGTAGAGCGTACCAGGCTGCAGCACAAAACCCTCCTCAGGGATCTCCAACAACTCCACCGCATTGTGCCGCCGCGCATCCAACACGCGTTCGCGATAAACAGCCAAGTATTTGCCCAAGTGCACATCGTAAGAATTCGTGCCCAGACATTCGCGCCGAAACGGCTCAATCACTATTTCTCCAGCGGCAATGGCTTCGAGGATTTTCTTGTCGGTCAGTATCACAGCAGCGATGCAGTTTTGAAAAACAAGTCTTGAAAATGGCCACAAAGGTATCGGCTAATGCCGCGCATCGCTCAACTTTTAACCCCACCCCCCTGTTTAATTGCGCTGTGAAAAAGACCCTTGTCCTGGGCGCTACGCCCAATCCAAACCGATACGCCCACATGGCCGTTTTGGCCCTGCGCCGTCATGGCCACGAGGTCGTGCCCGTAGGCATACGCTTCGGCGAAATAGGTAACCTCCCCATCCTGCAAGGCACCCCCGCCGTAGAGGGCGTCCACACCGTTACCCTCTACATAGGCCCTGCCCGCCAACCCGCCTACTACGACTACCTCCTCTCGCTCAAACCCCAGCGCATCATCTTCAACCCCGGCACCGAAAACCCCGAACTGCAAGCCCTTGCCCAGACCCATGGCATCGAAACCGTAGAAGGCTGCACCTTAGTCATGTTAAACGTAGGTTTCTATTGACCCAAAACACTAAGGTGGACCATCCACTGCCCCTACATGTCTGCCTTTTTTGGGGAAAAACGGCTCCCGTCCCTGCACCTATTGCCCCCCTTGGAGGCATGCTGCCATCACCTGTTTGGCCCAACGCATGTTTCCATCCCGCTTCCGGTCCTTAATAATAGCGCAACTACAACTTGACGTCTCCGCTATTGCCCATTTGCCCCACATATCTCGCCTCTTGCCGTACTTTTACCGGCGCGGACGACTCCTCCTGCAACAACGACTTTGCTGTGCTATGAAACACGCCTTCTACGGTTTACTGCTTCTCTACCTCGCCCCCCTGTCGGCTTTAAGCCAGACCGAAGCGGATAAAAAAGCATTGCACCCTTGCGGTACACCTGCAGGTATGGAACCCTGGCTGCGCAATTATTTACGCACTCCAGCTGCTTACCCCGAGAGCAACGACACCCTGTGGACTGGGCTGCAAATTCACCTCCTAGCGCGCGACGACGGTAGCGGGCGCTTCACACCCGACAGGCTACTCGACGCCTTCCACCGCCTCAACGAAGACTTCGCCCAGACAGGCATCCGCTTCTACTTCAAGCACCCGTGGAACTTCATTGACAACACCCTCTGGTACCAACACGACTCTATCGTACAAGGGCGCGACATGATGTTTGCCAACAACGTGCCTGAGGCGCTCAATGTCTATTTCATGCTGCGCGCGGCAGGCAACTGCGGTTACAACCTCCCTTATGCAGGTGTAGCTATGGCACACGCCTGCTCCGGAGCCAACGACCACACTTGGGCACACGAGGTGGGCCACGCCCTGGCGCTGCCGCATCCCTTCTTAGGCTGGGAGGGCAAAGTATACGACCCTAACCTGCCCACACCCGACACGCTACTGTACGACTATACCCATTTCCACGCCGAACCTGATACCATCGTGCCCGCCCCGCTCGACACCGCTTTGGTGGAGTACGCCGACGGCAGCAACTGCCACATCGCCGCCGACCGCATCTGCGACACCGGCCCAGACTACCTCAGCTATCGCTGGCAGTGCAACGCTCAAGGGCTAAGCACCGTACAACAACGCGACCCAGCAGGCACGCCCTTCTTTTCCGACGGGACGCTCTTCATGTCCTACGCCGCCGACAACTGCCAACGGCGCTTCACCCCGCAGCAAATCCAGATCATGCGCGCGCGCCTGCTAACCGACCGCGCCATCTGGGTGGCCGATGAGCCACCCGTAACCCAACTAGTAACGCAGGCGCCACAGCTAGTGGCCCCAATCAACAGCGCCCCCACTCCGGTGAATACCACAGTGCTTCAGTGGACACCCGTGCCAGAAGCCACACATTACTTAGTACAGGTGTCAAAGGTGAGTTCTTATGGCATTCGCGATTTTGAGGCGGTAGTGGGCGATACCTTCGTGCTAGCAGCAAACCTGTCGCCCAACTGGAACTACTTCTGGCGAGTGCGCGCCTTCAACGTCGCTTCAGTAGGGCCGTACAGCACCAACGGCCGCTTCCTCTCGACGCCGGCCAGTGCCGTGCACTCGGCTGCCCAGGCGGGCTGGCGCATCTACCCTACGCTGCTGCCTCAAGGCGTGCCGTTGGCGGTAGAAGTGCCTGAGAATCACCGCGGGCAGCCCATAGTGCTCTCGGTGGTTGACGCGGCCGGCCGCTTGCTCTTCCAGGCGGAGCACACCTTCCAGGCCGCGCGCGAGTGGGTGCTGTTGCCTACCGAGAAATGGACTGCCGGCACATACTACCTCGTATGTACCGGCAGCTGGGGTACTGTGCGTCAACCTGTGCTGCTAGCCAAACCTTGAGGCCGCCGCCTACCCTTGCGGAACAGGCGCCACTACGGCCTTGATACCGTCCATGCGCCTGACAACAACGGGCGTACCTTCCGGAATAGCCGCGCCGTCTTCGCTGATGGCTATCCACACCGAGCCACGGTATTGGATGCGCCCCTCGCCGTTGGCCGGGATGGTTTCCACCACCGTGCCCCTGTGCCCTACAAAATCGCGATACTCATCCACGCGCTCATTACGCCCAAAGAAGCGAACAGCATAGCGCCGAAATAGGGCCATTGAGGCCAACGATACCAAAGAGAAGCAAGCAAACTGACTTACTGGGCCAGTTGTGATGTGTAACCACGTCAGCAGGGCAGTAACGGCAGCGCCAGCAGCCAAAAACATGAAGAAGAAAGACACGCTGAGCAGCTCAGCAATCAGCGCCAGAACGGCAACAATCAGCCAAACTTGGGCAGTGGAGAATTCCATAGTATCGTCTAAATAGAATTTACTTCTTGGCAGGAGCGTCGCCCTGTTGTTGGTGTTTTACGACGGACATGGCCGAGGCAATCAAAGAAGCTACATCGCCGAAGTTGGCCGGTACGATAAGCGTGTTGGTGGTGCGGGCCATCTTGCCGTATTGCTCCACCAGCTGCTCGGCTACGCGCAGCTGCACAGCTTCTAGACCGCCGGGCTGCCGGATAGCTTCAGCAATGTGGCGAATGGCGTCGGCTGTAGCGCTAGCCACAGCGCGGATGGCTTCTGCCTGACCGTTAGCCTCGTTGATCTGGCGCATTTGCACGGCCTCAGACTCGAGCACGACTTTCTGCTTTTGGCCCTCCGCCACATTGATGACCGACTGCTTCTCGCCCTCCGACTGTAACACACGGGCGCGCTTCTCGCGCTCGGCCTGCATCTGCTTTTCCATGGCGTGCAGCACCGACTGCGGCGGCGAGATGTTTTTGATCTCATAGCGCAATACCTTGACCCCCCAACTGATGGCAGCCTCGTCAATAGCCGACACCACAGCGCGGTTGATAGTGGTGCGCTCCTCAAAACAGCGGTCGAGGTCAATCTTGCCCACTTCGGAGCGCATCGTCGTTTGCGCCAGCTGCGTTACGGCAAAAACGTAGTTGTTTACCCCATAAGAAGCTGTCTTAGGGTCAACCACTTGTAGGAAGATGACCCCATCCACCTGCACCTGCACGTTGTCTTTGGTAATGCAGACCTGTTCGGGAATGTCATAGGCCTGTTCCTTGAGGCTGTGCCTATAGGCAACGCGGTCGAAAAATGGGATGATGAAGTTAATGCCCGGGTCGAGCACCGCGTGAAACTTGCCCAAACGCTCTACCACGTAGGCCGTCTGCTGCGGGACAACTTTCACCGAGGACATAATGACCAAAATGGCCAGGATGCTGATAAACCAGAGTGCTGTCATATTGTACAATTTTTGGTAACAAATTGAATTTATCGGCCAAAGTAGGCCAAGTTTTCTACAACAAAAAATAGAAAGCATCGAAAGCATCAACTGATGGGCCAATCAGCAGCAAAAGCGAGTGCTTTCGAAAATGACAATCGTTTGACAGACGGGAAAAGGCCCCTCCGCGCCAGGGCGGGGAACTTTGCAGCAACAAAAAGCCTCAACTTGCTCGAGAGACTAAAAGTTCCCTGCGTACTCATTTCATACAAACAGATACAATTCATGAAACACTTAACCATTCTTATGGCATGGGCCGCTATTGCAAGCCCTGTTTTAGCCCAAACTTTCCAACAAATTAGCACAGGTGCAGGCTACCGCCAACAGAGTTTCGTCAGTTTGAGCGCTGGCACAGAAAAGCAGGTGCTCAACACCACCTGGGACATCGCCTTCACTGTGTACGGCCTGCAGGATGGCGGCATATTCGTCAACGAAAGCGCAGGCATCGCCATGGGCCAGCCTCAGGTCGCCGTAGAGCTCTACGACGCTCAAACGAGCGACTTCAACGCACCCATTGACACCAACGCCATCAAGGACTTTCGCCTCTTCAACCGCGAGCGCAACTGGTTCTACGGCGCCTTCAACGAACGCCGCGACACCACCAAACCCTTCGACTACGGGTGGGGCACCTACAACCCCGGTACCAACCAGGTCGTGGGCAGTGCGGTGTATGCCATTCGCCTGCGCAACGGTCAATGGCGTAAAATCCAGGTGCAGTCCCTTATTGGCACGGTATACACCTTCCGGCACAGCAACTTAGATGGCTCCGACCCGCGCACCGTTACTATTAACAAAGCTGACCATCCGGGCAAGGTATTGGCCTACTTCAGCTTCGCTACCCAAAGCACTGCTGACGTGGAGCCTACCGACGGCTTCGACCTCCTGTATTGCCGCTACACCACCCCACAGTTCGACTCCATCAACAACGTCATGCTGCAGTACATGGTTACTGGCGTGCTGAGCGGCCGCGGCGTCCAGGTGGCCAAGGCGGTGGGGGTCAATCCGCAGACAGCCAAGTTCGAAGATTACCAGAACAGCTTGCGCAGTGAGCTCGATGTAATCGGCCACGACTGGAAGACCTTCACGGGTACCGGCTGGGTACTGCCCTCAGACAGGGTGTATTTCGTTAAGACTGCCAATAACCGCGTGTGGAAAATCGAATTCATTGACTTTGAAGGCTCCGCCACAGGCACTGCCACTTTTGAGAAGACGGACTTGGGCATCATGAGCGCTGTGCAGACACCTCAAGCACTGGGCTTGCAAGTGTTGACCTATCCCAACCCGGTGCAGGAGCGCCTCTTCGTCTCGCTCGAGGTGCCGCCGGTGCTGGCGGGCGAGGCGCAGCTGGAGGTTACCGACCTGCAGGGCCGCACTGTGAGCAGCCAGCGCCTGTCGTTGGCCGAAGGCTTCTGGGTGTTCGAGCTACCTACAGAAGGTTGGTCTAAGGATCTGCACGTGTTGCGCCTGCGCCGCCCAGATCGAGAAGTACTGTTGGGTAAGGTGATTAAAAACTAATGAGTCATTTTATGCCTGTCTATCGAAAAGGGTTTGCTGCTGCGGTTATGGCTGTTCTGGGGCTTGCCCAATGGGCAAGTGCCCAGACAGACACCTTGCCGGATAATGCTATCGTGCCAGTGGTCATCACGGCGCAGTTTACGCCCACCGACGCGCGCCAGACGGTCAACTCCGTGCGCGTGCTCGACCGCAAAACCATCGAGCGCCGTGCCTCCGTCAACCTCGGCGAGCTGCTCCAGACCGAGCCAAACCTGCGCCTGTCGCAAGACGTAGCCTTGGGCACCGCCGTCAGCATCAACGGCATGCGCGGCGAGAATGTCAAGATTTTGGTGGACGGCGTGCCCATAGTAGGGCGCCTTGATGGCAGCATTGACGCCGGCCAGCTGCTCTTGGGCGCCGTGCAGCAAGTGGAAATCATCGAGGGCGCGCAGTCGCTCCTTTACGGCTCCGAGGCTTCGGCCGGGGTTATCAATCTGGTTACGCGCAAGAGCCAGCCGCATCGCTTCGAGGCCGAGGCCAGCCCACAGTGGGAAAGCAACGGCTTTCGCAACTGGCAGGGCCGCATGGGCGCGCGCATGGGCAAGTTCTCCCTGCAGGTTACGGGCGCAGGCCTTGACTTCCAACCGCTCCCTGACTCCGCCGGCGCCCGTGCCCAACTGTGGAACCCCAAACAGCAGACCTCCGGCCGAGCTATCCTGCGCTTTACCCCCTCAGAACGCCTCGACTTGCGGCTCTCCGGCGGCCTGTTCTCCGAACAGGTAACCAACTTAGGCCCTGTACTCCGCCCCCGCTTCCGCCCCTACGCCTTCGACGACTACTACTTTACTAACCGCGCAGACTTAACCCTCCACGGCGAAGGCTGGATACCGGGCCGCTGGTTCTGGCAGGCCACCGCCGGCTGGAACCGCTTCGACCGCATCAAAAATGCCTATCGCTTTGACTTTGAAACGGAGCAGAAAACTCCGCTCGAAGAGCAACGAGACTCCGCTACCGCTACTGGACTTCTCCACCGCCTGACCATCGCCCGCGACCGCCAAGACCGCGCCTGGAACTTCCTCTTCGGTCTTGAAAATTTTGTGGAAACCGCCGAAGGCCTCCGCTTCGCAACCCCCGCTACTGAGCGCAGCAATCGGGCCAACAGCCGCGACTTCGGCCTTTTCTCCAGCACCAAAGTGGCGCTCTTCCAACGCCGCCTCTTCGTCCAGGGCGGTGCCCGCTGGACGCACAACAGCCTCTATGGCTCCGCCCTGACGCCCTCCATCTGGGCGCTGTGGAAACCCCATGCCGACTGGCAAGTGCGCCTCTCTTATGCCAATGGATTCCGCTCGCCGGGGCTGAAAGAGCTGTACTTCGTCTTCATTGACATCAACCACTATATCATCGGCAACACAGCGCTACAGCCCGAGCGCTCCGATAACCTCCGCGCCGAGGTACGCTGGCAGTCCCGCGAAAACCACTCTATTGCCTGGAGCTGGGTAGCCTCCGGCTTCTACAACCGCGTACGAGACCGCATCGTACTGGCTGAGTATGCCCCAGTACAGTACCAGTACGTCAACCTGCGCCATTGGGAAACCACCGGCGCCACCCTCGGGCTAACCCTCCGCGCCAACGAATGGCTTCGCTGGCGCAGCGATTTCGTCCTCACCGGCTTCTTCAACACCCTTTCAGAGGAGGTTACTGATGCCCCATTGCCCCGCTTCAACTGGGCACCCGACTGGGTCAACGACCTGACCCTCTCCCTGCCCAGCCAGCGCGCCTACTTCACCCTATGGCACAAAATGACTGGAGCTACGCCCTATTTCTTCTCCGAAAATGGCCAGATAGTGCAGGGTAAAACCGACCCCTGGCACATGCTCAACGTCGCCATAGGCGGTCATTTTGCTCAGCAGCGCATCCGCCTCAGCGCTGGGGTGAAGAACCTCTTGGGCACCCGTCAAATCCGCGCCGTGGCCAACGCCGAAATCGGACATGGCAGCAGCGACCTCAGACCCGTGCATTGGGGGCGCACCTTCTTCGTAGCGAGCACCTTCCTCTTGCACACGGCCCAATGAGGCCCAGGAAGGCAAGGCAGAAGCAGACAGAGTGCGGCAGCCGGTTTACCTTCGCCGCGCCGAGCCTGATTTTTTCATGAAAAACATCGCCATACTCACGGGCGGCGACTCTGCCGAGCGGGTCATTTCCCTGCGCAGCGCGCAGGTGGTGTACGACCATTTGCCCCCCGCCCAATACCAACGCTTCCTCATAGACGTGCAAGGTGCCCACTGGCGTGAGGTCTCCTCTGGCGCGTCAGTGGACAAGAACGATTTCTCGCTCGACACCGCCCAGGGGCGCATCCGCTTCGACGCCGTATTTGGAGCCATTCACGGCAGCCCCTTGGAAGACGGCAAGATGCAGGGCTACTTCGATATGCTGGGCATCCCCTACACCTGCTGCGACGGCTTCGCAAGTGCCCTGACCATGAACAAACACGCTACCAAGCAGCTGGCCGCCGCCATGGGCGTGCCACTAGCTCCCTCGGTGTTGGTGCGCCGCGGCGCGCCCGTGGATGCCGACGCGCTGGTGGCCCAATTGGGCCTGCCGCTGTTCGTCAAGCCCAACACCCACGGCTCCAGCTTCGGCGTAACGAAAGTGAAGACTTCGGCAGAATTGCTTCCGGCCCTGGAAGCCGTCTGGCCTTACGACCGTGAAGCCCTCGTGGAGGCCTTCTTGCCAGGGCGCGAGTTTTCCAATGGCGTCTTCCGTTCACAAGGCCAAGTGGTGGCCTTGCCCGTTACCGAAATCATCCCCCACACCGAATTCTTCGACTTCGCCGCCAAATACGAGGGGAAATCAGAAGAAATCACCCCAGCGCGCCTGCCCGACCACCTTACGGCCCAATGCCAGCAGTGGTCGCGCCGCCTCTACGAAGGCTTTGACTGCCGCGGAGTGGTGCGCTGCGACTACATCCTCGTGAACGACACTTTCTATCTCCTCGAGATTAACACCATACCCGGCCTGTCGGCAGCGAGCATCGTGCCCCAGCAAGTGCGCGCTTACGGATGGTCGCTGGAGCAGTTTTTCTCCGCACTTATCGAAGAAACCCTTCTCCATCGCTCAACAGCCTCTCCTTTCTGAACTTATGGTTACAAACCTGTCCAAACACCACACCTTGGCCCAGTGCTTCATTGCCGAACTGCGCGATGTGAACGTGCAAAAAGACCGCCTTCGCTTCCGCCGAAACCTCGAGCGCATCGGCGAAGTGATGGCCTACGAAATCTCCAAAACCCTGCACTACGAGGCCAAGGACATCGAAACTCCGCTGGGCATCGCCAAAATGTACCTGCCCACCGACCGCATCGTGCTCGCTACCATCCTGCGCGCAGGACTGCCCTTTCATCAAGGCCTGCTCCATTTCTTCGACCGCGCCGAAAACGCCTTCATCAGCGCCTTCCGAAACCCCCGCCCCGATGGACGCTTCGACATCCAATTAGACTATGTCAGCTGCCCACCCCTCGACGATACTGTCCTCATCCTCGCAGACCCTATGCTCGCCACAGGAGCCTCTATCTGCCTGACCCTCCAACACTTGCAGCGATTTGGCACGCCCAAGGCCGTGCATGTAACGGCTGTTATTGCCAGCACCCAGGGCATCGAGGCCGTACAGCGCCAGTTCCCGCAAGCGCGCCTGTGGGTAGGCGCCATAGACCAGGAACTCACCGCCAAGGCATTCATCGTGCCCGGCCTCGGCGACGCCGGCGACCTCGCCTACGGCAGCAAGGGCGACCCAGAGTAATGGCCTTGCCCTTCTTGTTCGATAATTCCGCCCTATTTCTTCTTGCTCTTCTTCTTATCGCCTTTTATCTCGTGCAAGTTGAAGCTTGCCATCAGGCTCACGTGGTTGCTGGCCAAACCCAACTCATTGAGCGCAGGATTGCCAAGGGCCACACTGGTGCTGTTGAGGCTCAGGATAACGGGCGAAAGATGATACCCAACCGTCCACAAAACTTCCCCAACCAAGAAAGGAGACTTCTCCTCGATGAGTTCAATACGTGCCAACTCCTCGATGTTTACCCGCGCATCTATGTTGCCGCTGCTATAGCGGATGTATGACGCTCGGAGCGCCGTGCCAAAGTGCAGCCGCTTGTGTTGCAGCCGAATACCCGGTTGCAGGGCATAGCGCTGCAGGTTCCACACAGCGCTAGTGGTCGCTTTTCCATGCTCTCTGTAGGTATTATGCATACGCCCCATGCCCACCGTGCTATACAGGTTGAAAATGTGCTTCTGCTCCTTGCCAACCTTCCGATAAAAGCCTAAGCCAACCTCCCCAAAGGTCGTCCGGCTATTGAACTCTATGACCACAGACGATATAGAAGGACTAGGCGGAGAAGAGAGAAGTCCTCTGTGCCGAAGGCCGAAAAAGCTGGCCGTTACCCCCACGCCCTCTATAGGGCTATGCGAAGCCTGCCCCTCCAACCCTATGTTATCCACAGAGATAGTACCCCCACCGCTTATAGTAGCGTCGCCTTTGTGGCTCAAGTAAGGAAGGTTTACCGTATTCGGCGCATAAAACCGATTGGAAGAACAGCCCATTAACCCCAACACCAAGACAGCGCCCAAAGCCCGCAGAAGTGAGTACGACATACGAGTGCGATTGAAAAGTACAGTGAATAGCGCGCTTTTGAAAAAAGGGAGCCAGAAAAGACATTTCCCGGCTCCCTCGAACATCATCACCACAAGACAGGGCGCAACTATTTGAACGGGTTAGAGAAGCGCGTGTCTTTTTTCATTTCCTCATCCGTCAGCGTGTGCAAGAAGGCGATGAGGTCGCTCTTCTCCTGCGCCGTAAAGTTAAAGCGGCGCGGCTGGCCGTTGGGATGTTTCAGCTCCACGCTGAGGTTGGGGTGCGGCTGGATGCCCGTGCTGTAGTGGTCAATCACCTCTTCCAGCGTGGCAAAACGGCCATCGTGCATATACGGCGCCGTCAAGGCAATGTTGCGCAGCAGCGGCACCTTGAACATGCCCATTTCATTTTGCTTCTTCGAAACGCCACCTACGCCCTGGTCTATGGTTGTAGCATCCAACCCATTGTTGGCGAACATCTTATTCGGCCGGCCCTGCACAGCATTATGGCAGGAGGCGCATTTGTCTAAGTACAACTTCTTACCCCGATTCTCCGCTGCAGTGAAGCCTGGAAAGTCCAACCGCTCCCGATTTCCCCATATATCGGAGCCGAGAACGCGCTCTGCCTCGCGGTCGAATTTGCTCCGATACGAGCCAATCGCGTTGACGAAGTTGGCTATCGCTTCTGAGACCCGCTGGATGGTTACCGTCTCATCGCCGTACGCCATCCGAAACAGCGGCCGGTAGTACGGCTGAGCGCTGACCGCGCTGACGATGTCGCTGTGACTCATGTCCATCTCCACCGGGTTCGACATCGTCGCTAAGTTCTGTTCCGAGGCCGTGCCTGCACGGTTATCCCAGAAGAACGGAATACCGCTCGACCCGAAAAGGTCGGTGCCGTAGTAAGCGGCAAAGTTGAGCACAGAACCCAAGGCTATCGAGTTGCGCGTGCCTACGCGGTCAAACACCCCGCGGCTCACAGGCGCGTCGTCAGAAAACGCTATCTCCTGCTGATGGCAACTGGCGCAGCTGATTTTGCCGTCCTTCGACAGGTGCTTGTCGTAGAACAATACCCGACCCAAAACAGCCTTGTCATTGTCAACCGGCCGCGCAAACAACCCCTGCGCCTCCAAGTGCTGAGGCAACTTGATCAGATAGTTATCCGGCTTGCTGGGCAGGTTCAGGTACTGCGACAACAGCGCGTATTCTTCTGGCTCGTAGTAGTAGTAGTCAAAGTTCGGTTTCTCCTGGCATGCGCTCAACGCGAGCACCAAAGCAAATAACAGTCCCAAATAAGATGCTCTTTTCATGGCTGGGTAGTGTTTGGTGAACATTTCGGCGTGTAAGTTTTGCTCTTGAAGACGAAGCCCGCCAAAGCAGGGTTGGCCCAAAACCACAAAAATGTAGAGACCCCGTAAAAAAACACCCATTTCCCCCAAAACCACACCCAGCCGCGGTTCCCCTGCGCCCAACCCTATCAGCCTCGGCCTTTCTCCCCCCGTTCTTTTGGGGAAAAACGGCTCCCGGCTTTGGCGCAGCTGCCGCGCGTATCGGCGGCGCGCACAGCTCCTGCTTGGCCCCGAGCGCGTGTCCGTCCCGCTTCCGGCCCTTAATAATGGCGCGACAGCAGCCTGTCAGCTCCGCGTTTGGCGACAAAAACATTTTTTTACTGACCTTTACCGCACCTAAGACAGCCACCCTGATGACAAACAACGCCCTTCGAGTTTTCATTTCCTATGCCCACGAAAGCGACGCCCTGCGCCAGTCCGTGTGGAAACTGGCCGAATTCCTACGCGACAAAGGCCTACACGTCCTGACGGACCACTCCTACACCAACCGAGCGCCCATGGGCATGGCCTACACCCTCGCCGACATACTGCGCTGCCTGCACGCGCTAAACCACTGCGAGCAAATGGGGTCGTTGGCTGTGTTGGCCCTCCAACAGGCCCAGACCTCGGGCACACCGGCCGTTATGGGTTATGTCACAAACGCGCTGGTAGAAGTAGGCCTCATCAATCCCGACGACTTCAAATGACCCCCAGCCCATTCATCTTTGTCTAAAAAAACAGCAAAGCCACTTTTCATGGTAGTCATCACCGGAGCAGCGGGTTTCATTGGTTCTTGTCTTGTCGGTCGGCTCAACGCGGCGGGCTACGGAGATATAGTCGCCGTAGATGCCTTTGGCCGAGCGGACAAGGAGCGCAATTTGGCGGGTAAGCGAGTGCGCGAGCGGGTATCGCGTGGAGTGTTCTTCGAGTGGTTAGACGAGCACCGCCGTTCGGTAGAGGCCGTCTTTCACCTCGGCGCGCGCACCGACACCACCGAGCAAGACCGGGCCATCTTCGATGCACTCAACCTGCACTACTCGCAGCAGCTGTGGCAGCGCTGCGCCGACTACGGCTTGCCCTTCTTCTACGCCAGCAGCGCCGCCACCTATGGCGCGGGCGAACAGGGCTATTCCGACGACCATAGCCGCATCGGCCTGCTACGCCCGCTCAACCCTTACGGACAGAGCAAGCAAGACTTCGACGTGTGGCTGCTGCAGCAGGATCATTCGGCCAGCATCCCCTGGGCGGGCTTCAAGTTCTTCAACGTGTACGGCCCCAACGAATACCACAAGGGCCGCATGGCCTCCGTCGTCTTTCACACCGCCCAGCAGATACGCGCCACTGGAGCCATGCGCCTCTTCCGCTCACATCGGCCCGACTTCCGCGACGGCGAACAAAGCCGCGACTTCATCTACGTCAAGGACGTCGTGGACGTGTTGCTGTTCTTCCTCGAAAAGCGCCCGCCCAGCGCCATCTACAACTTGGGCACCGGCCAGGCGCGCACCTTCCTCGATCTGGCGCTCAACACCTTCCGCGCCATGGACGCCGAGCCAAACATCACCTTCATAGACACACCCGCAGACATTCGCGACACTTACCAGTATTTCACCCAAGCCGACATGAGCAAACTGCGCCAAGTAGCCGGCTACGCGGCGCCCTTCCACTCTTTGGAGGAAGGCATCAGCGACTACGTGCGCGGCTACCTGCGCGACCTGCGCTACTACTGAGGCCGCAGCACTGCCTCAGAAGAGGTTGACATAGCCCAGATGGAACTTCGGCGCGCGCCAGTCGAAGGGCTGGCCTGCATCGCGCTTGCCTACGGCAATACTGAGGCCAAAGATGCCCGCCTGTGTCTCGACGTTCAGCCCTACGCCCATACCCCAGGGCCGCAAGAAGAGGCGGTTTCGGTCGGTGATGTTTTCCACGTAGCCCAAGTCGGCAAAGGCGGCCCAGTAGGCATTTTGGCCTGTGAGCAGGCGCACCTCGGCAGTAGCGACGGCGAAGCGGGAGGCGAAGAGGCTCTCCTCGTCGAAGCCGCGCAACAGCTTGTGCCCCCCAAGGCGATATTGTTCGTTGGTGAAGATAGGCCGGTCAGCGGCGATGGCGCCGGCGCGCAGGCGCAGCAGGGCAGTGGTGCGTAGGCTCAAGGGAGCAAACACTTCAGCGCGGACATCGGCCTGGTAGCGGGCCGTGCGTTGGGTGAGGCCCTGGTAGAGGGAGGTAAACTGGAAGGTCGTATCGGCTGGGTCGCGCAGGGTCTCTATCTGCGCATTGGGCACGATGCGGCTAAAGCCCGCTGCGGCGCGCGCCCACAGCGCCCAGCCTTGGCGGGGGTTAAAGCGGTAGTCCAAGCGGTTGAGGGCTAATTCGAGGCCAAAAGCTTGCTGGCGCATGTCCAGAGCTTCGGGCAATTGGCGCGTTTGGCGCACGCGGGCCGTGTCAATACTTTGCAGGGCGAGGTTTCGACTTTCGCTAAAGATTTTGAAGAAATCTCCCCCCTCGAAAAAGTACTGCACGCCTATGTCGCCCTGGGCGTCGGTCCAGGTGCTGTCGCGTCGGAAGAGGTTGAAGCGGCCCTCTGCCCCGAAGGGCGTGCCCAACAGATAGGGGAAGGCAGCTTGGGCGTCGAGTTTTTGCGTTTCGGGGCGGAGGCGTTCTAATTCGAGGCTGATGCGCTCGCCGGCGTTGAGGGCGTCGAGCAGCGCCATTTGGAGGGCGCCCGTGATAAGCATGCGCCCGTCCGGGTCGTTGGGCTGCGGCAACAGCCCAATGATAAGGTCGAAGCGGCTGGCGCGCTTTTTTTCCAAAAAAAGATTGACCCTAGCCTGTTCGCCGCTGAAGGTAACCGTAGGTTCGGCTGTCTGCTGCGCGAACAGCAACGTGCGCAGGCGCTGTGGCACGCGCATCAGGCGCTCGCGACTGTAGGGTGTGCCGGGGCGGATACCCAGAAACTGAGCCAAGTAACGCGGTGGCGTTCGGAGGCTGCCGTTGACCTTTGGCTCGGCGAAGGCGATGAAAGGCCCGCGCGTGAGCGAGAGCACGGCCGACACGCCGCCGTCGGGCTGCAGCAGGAGGCTGTCCAGGTGCAGGGCGGCAAAGGGGTAGCCGCGGTTTTCGGCGCGCTCCAGCAGTTGGCTTTCCCAGCGCAGCAGCTGGTCGTAGCGCAGTGGGCTGCCCGGGGTGGGCCGGTCGCGCAGTCCCAGCGCGTCTAGCCAGCGCAGCTCGGCCTGTGGCAGGCGCAGCTGCACCCAGTAAAGGCGCGGGCCGAGATGGAAGCGTGCCATCGCCATCGTGTCGGACAGCACTTGCCAGTCGTCAATAGAGGCCAATAAGTAAGCCCGTTGGTATCCCTGTTGGAGTGCCTCCCGCAGCGCCGTGCGCAACTGGGCCGTATCTGGCGCCCCCAGCAGCAGCGTATCAGGTGCCAGTCGCTGAGCATTCAGGCGCTGAACACGCCACCATGCCACCGCCGTATCCAACTCGGCAGGCTCGCCCCATAGCCACAGCCGCGCTCCCTGCCCCAGCGCCGGCAGTGCAGCGGCTATCCAAAGGCCTGCGCTCAGGATGCAATAGCAAGACCAATCTCGCATGACGTGCGAAAAGACGCCATACCAAGCCCTGAGGTTGTGCCAACGCCCCCTCAATGATGTGGCCCGCCCGCAATGGGGATGTTGGGCACCAACCAACTGGTGATTTTTTCCGCCAGCCAGAGCGCCGGAAACCAAATGACGAGCAGCGTCCAAATGGGCAGGTTCAGGTAAACCAGCCACATGAACACGTCAATGAGCAGTACAATGGCAATCACCCAAGTGATGACCAACAGCATCGCCGCTGCATTCTGGTGGGCCGACACTATCCAGCGCCCCACAATGACGCGCCCATAGGCGCTGATGAGGCTCTCCGAAGCCGCCGTCTTCGCCACGTAGCGGCAGATGCCCGCCAGGCAGATGAGCACGATGATGAGGCTGCTGAAAATCCACATCACAAACTCCCACGCCGGCTTGATGGTCTGCCACATGCGCCCCTTCCAGGTCGTAATTTGCTCCTTGGCCTCCTCGATGTTGCGCACCACTGTCATGGAGTCGGGCAGGCTGATGCCGCGGTTTTCCGCATCGGGCCTAGGCGGAATGTTTTGGCGCGGGCGCACTGGGTCACTGGCCAAGGCCGACGCCGCCGACGGCACCGAATAGGCCGCAGGCGTTGGTTCTACGCGCGTCGTCCCGCCCTTGGGCACGGCCGTAGATGGCGGAGGCATCGCCTCGCCCTTGGAGGCCACCTGCACGCGCTCCGGCCTGACGCGCGTCGCCGGCGCTGCCTCGGACGGCCTTTCCGCTGCCTTTGCCTTGGGCGGCGCCGCATTGGTGTGCTTTGCCGGAGCCTTCGCTTTCTCTTTGGCGCGCGCTGTGACGGCTTCCTGTTCCTTCTTGCGCGCCTGACGTGCCGATTCAGGTTCCACCACGATGGTCTCGCCATTACGCACTATCTGGATGGACACCAGCCGACCGGCATTGTCGCGATTTGAAAAACCCGGCTCGCTGATGAGCAGCTGCTCGTAGGTCTTCTTCCCGTCGCCCTGGCGCTTGAGCACCGCCCGCTGGAACACAAACTTCACGACGCCCACTGGGCGTTCGCGTTTGAAGCGCTGCGTCCCCAAGTACTGTTCCACCTGCTCGGTCTTGGTCGCGGCCGAAGCCGCAAAAGGCGCCGCCCCGAAAACCCACAACAGCACTAAGGACAAACTGAGTAACAATCTATTCATGGAACAATGGAGGGTGTTGGTGAATAGTGAAGGGAATAGTCTCGGCCAAAAGGCCTACAAAACCCGCCCCAAAGGTAACGAAACCCTCCAGAGTGCGCGCTAACAGGCTGTCTTGCAAGGGAAAAGTATTATCCTGAGAGGTGTTGCTTTTGGATGGATTTGAAAAGGTACACATTTTCCGGCGAGGGCTGTCCCCCACCTCCTGCTCTGCGTCCGCCGCCAACCTGGGCCGCTCCCACCGAGGCCGTTTTTTTGGGCATTGCAAAGGGTACAATTTTTCAGAGTGTCTGCAGTGCCTTCTATTTTAAAGACAAATCTCACTAGCGCAGTCGCCTGAAAAGTAGAACCGGCCACTTCCTACCCTCTCGCCATTTTTTTGGGTAAAAAAACGGCTGCCGGCTTCGGCGCAGCTGCTGGGGGCGTAGCGGCTGGGGGCGCGGCTCCTGTTTGGCCCCGTGCATGTTTTCGTCCCGCTTTCGGGCCTTAATAATGGCGTTATGGCGGTGGCCCTCCTCCGCGCTTGGCCCGTGGTAGCAGCTTGGTACGCACTCATGCCAATACTACGACGGCATCCCAAAAAATCAGTACTTTTGTTTCATGATCAAGATTGCCAATCCGCTGTACGATACCGTGTTCAAGCACCTCATGGCTGAAGAGAAATTAGCCTGCAAGGTGCTGTCCACCATCTTGGGCAAAAAGGTCATTGCCGTGCAGCCCATGCCGCAGGAAGTCGTCGAACTGCGCGAAAAGGGCCTCCTATCCATCCGCCGAATGGACTACCGCGCCACCATCTCGGACGAAAACGGCCGAAAAGAAGAAGTGCACATCGAGGTGCAAAAGTCGAGGCTGACTACCAATACGCTCCGCTTCCGCTCCTATTTGAGCCGCCTGTATGCTGGAAAACCGCGACAGAAGGTCATGGAGCCTGCCTACACGGTTGAGGAGCCGGCGCCGGCGTATGGCTACTTGCCCATCATCGTCATCTACCTGCTCGGCTATGGCGTGCGAGACATTCAGTATCAGGCCGTAAGAGCCAATCACCGCCTTGTGGACCTGAACACCGGGCAAGAGTTGGAGGGCGTAGGCTCAGATTTTCTGGATGCCCTGACGCACACGACGTACATCATCCAGGCCAACCGCCAGCCACAGGTGCCCACGACGGCGCTGGAGCGGTTGCTGGTGCTCTTTGACCAGCGCTATCGGATGCCGGGCTATGGCTATTTTTTGGAGTTGCCGTACGTTCCCCAGGGTTTTGAGGACGTAGTGCAATGTTTGGAGTGGGCGGCCATGAGTGCGGAGGAGCGCGCAGAGATGGAAGCGGAGTACTTTTTGGAGTTGGAATACATGGAGATGGAGAGCCTGAATGAGGGCTTGACGGAGCGGATAGAACGGTTGGAAGAGATGATAGAGGCGGCCAACAAGGAACAGGAGTTGGCGCGCCAGCGGGAGGCAGAACTCCGCAGGGACAAGGAGGAAGCCCGCAGGCGTGAAGAGGAAGCCCGCAGACGCGAAGAAGAGGCTCGCCTGAGTGCTTACAGACTTCAGATAGCGTTGGCGCGTACACTGTTAAACCAGGGCCTGCCTATTGACGAGATTGCCCGAGCAACCGGCCTTGGCGAAGAGGAGGTAAGGGCACTGCAAGAGGAGAAGTAAGTCCTGCAATACTCAAGAGGTTGTGTGCAAAAAGTCAGAAGCCTCCAAGGTAGCTGCTTTTTTTGGGAAAAAATGGCCTTGGGGCCTTCTGCTCGGCCCTGACACACGTAGGCTACCGTGCGGCCTCTTTTCGAGGCTTTTTGTGCCCGTCCCGCTTGCGGCCTCGGCTAATGGCGAAGCTGCACTTTGGCGTCTAAGCGCTTACAGTGGTGGCCACACGAGGCCACTGCGTTTCGCCATTATTAAGCCCAAAAGCGGAGCGCAAACATGCCTCGGGCCAAGCAGGAGCTCCACCCGCCGGGCTATCTGCGGTAGTTGCGCTGAAGCCGGCAGCCGTTTTTCTCAAAAAATGGGGCCAAAAAGGCGGTATTTGTGGAGAGAGGTTGTTCCATTTTTTACATAATCCCCTTTAATGAAGATTTAACCTGAGCCTTCAGCGCCGACCTTACCTTTGCCTTCTATCAAATCAAACATAACTATGGAAAAACGTTGGCTGTACGCGGTTTTGCTCTATACGGTGGGATGGCACTTGGGCGCCCAGGAGGCCCTCGATCGGCCTCGCCTGATTGTAGGCATTGTAGTGGATCAGATGCGCTATGATTACCTCTATCGCTACTATTCATCCTACGGCCCTGATGGTTTCAAGCGCTTGTTGCGCAAGGGCTTTTCTTGTGAAAACACACTCTATAATTACATGCCCACTTACACGGGGCCGGGTCATGCGGCCATTTACACAGGCACGACACCCTCGGTCAATGGCATCGTGGCCAATGAATGGTATGAGCGCGGGTGGGGGAAGCGCTACGTTACGAGAGATACTGCGGTGTACTATGTCGGTGTAACGGGTCGGAGTAAGGACGAGGTCGGTATGCACTCGCCGAGGGTGTTGCTGAGTAGCACTATTACGGACGAACTGCGCTTGGCAACTGCCATGCAATCCAAGGTGGTAGGCATCTGCCTGAAAGACCGCGGCAGCATTTTGCCCGCTGGCCACTTTCCCAATGCCTGCTATTGGTTTGATGACATGACGGGCCACTGGATTACCTCTTCATATTACTCCGACAGTCTGTCCCTACCTAACTGGGTGAAGGCTTTTAATCAACAGAATAAGGCTCGCCATTATTTAGGCGGCGTATGGGATAAACTCAAAGAAGGACAATACCGCGAGAGTTTTGAAGACTGGTATCAGTATAAAAAAGGAGACTACAGGCCTATGTCCTTAGTCTCTCCGCTGCAGTTTCCGTACAATATGCAGTTTTGGCGAGATAGTTTCTATCGGCAGTATGGCTACGGCCTCATTCGATTTATTCCAGAGGGCAACACCCTTACGATAGACTTTGCCTTGGAGGCCATTGAAAAGATGGGGCTTGGGCGAGGAGAGTATCCTGATATGCTTTGTATCAGTTTTTCATCGCCCGACTATTGTGGCCACCAATTTGGCATACACGCCGAGGAGGTGCAAGACATGTACTTGCGGCTCGACCTGGAAATAGCACGCTTGCTAAAATTTCTTGACGAGCGCTTTGGCAAACAAAAAGTGCTGGTTTTCCTGACAGCTGACCACGGTGCAGCAGAAACCCCTAAACATTTGAAATCATTAGGGGTGCCCACAGGAGTGTTTCCGGAAAGCCAGCTGAAAGACACCCTTAACCGCATTCTCACCGGCCGTTTTGGTTTGTCAGGAAGAGATAGTCTCGTCCTAGGTGTGCACAACCAGCAGATATGGCTAAACGATACCCTGATGAGACTACACAAGCACGCCGCGGATGAAATGATAGCAGACATAAAGGCTTATCTGCGCAGTCAGCCGGGTGTTTACGATGTGTTCACTGTGGAAGAAGTGATGCGGCTACCTGCAGAGTATCCTTTCATTGCTGAGATCCGCCGTGGCTTGCACCCTAAGCGCTCGGGCGATATGTTGTATCTGCTTGAGCCGGCTTGGCATTCTGATGACAAGTACTCCAAAGAGGGGGGCACCACCCACGGTTCGCTCTATCCTTATGACACGCATGTTCCGCTGATCTGGTATGGCTGGAAAATAAAGCCAGGGCAAACCCAAGAACAGGTTAACATAACAGACATTGCTCCCACGCTGGCGGCGCTGTTGCGCATTATGCGACCTAATGGGTGCACCGGCAAAGTCATAGAAGCGCTTTGGCGCAATTAGACGCTTTCTTTTTGCTGTCAAGGGTGAAGGGCCATCAATTTAGCAAAGCGAAGCACGAGACGGCGCTCGGGCAACTCGTCGTTGTGAAAGGCAATGGTGGCTACTCGGTTTTCACGGGCGCCGTCCACACTTTTGACTGTTCCCTCGCCAAACTTGAGGTGAAACACCCGTGTTCCAGGCATGATGGCCTCTGGCGGAGAAGGTGTGAAGTTGCTGGGCGGCTCGGGTGCTGGAGTAGTCTTCTGGGTAGTGGGACGGCTGAAATTGCCCGAAACACTGGCGCGCGCAGGCTCTGGTGCACTGCGTCTGGAGCCGATGCCTCCCAAGTTCTCGTAATGCTCGCGACTGATTTCGTTCAGAAAACGGGAGTAAGTGCTTTCGCGCAATTGGCCATTCCGATAGCGCACTGAGGCATAGGATAGCGTGAGTAGTTCTTTCGCTCGCGTAATAGCCACGTAGAACAAGCGTCGTTCTTCGTCTAGGCCACCTGGGTTTTCCAAGGCGAAATAGGAGGGAAAAAGGTTTTCCTCCAGACCGGTGATGAAGACGCTGCGAAACTCAAGTCCCTTAGCTGCATGGGCACTCATGAGCGTGATGTAATCCGGGCTATCATCAGCCAAGTCTGCGTCGGTCAGCAGGCTGACGGTCTGGAGGTACGCCGCCAAGGAGGTATCATTAGAGACTTCGGTGTCGTCGCCCTCAAGAGGAATTTCCTGTGCGTTGTGGCAGAACTCGCTGATGGCATCCAGAACGGCATTGGCGTTTTCTAATCTCCCCAGACCTTCCTCAGTGCCGATGTCGCTCTTAAGCGTCGCCAGCAAGCCCGACTGGCGATAGATGTCGGCGGCAATTTGATAAGCTGTCTCCACCTGTGCGCGCCGTTGCCATTCTTCTACCATGGCCCTGAACTGGAGTACAGCCTTTCGTGCGCGTTCGTGTAGGTCTGCCGTCAGCATGGCTTGCCAGAGCGGCAAACTCTGTGCGGCGGCATGCTGGCGGATTTTGTCTACGGTAGCATCGCTGATGCCGCGCGTTGGATAATTGATAATGCGCACCAGCGCCTCTTCGTCGTAAGGGTTGACGACCAAGCGAAGGTAGGCCAGCAGGTCTTTTACCTCCTTGCGTTGGTAGAATGACAGACCACCGAAAACGCGGTAGGGCAGGTTTTGGCGGCGCAGATGTTCTTCAAACTTGCGGCTTTGGGCATTGGTTCGGTAGAGTATAGCAATGTCGCCATTGCGGAGGTGGAAGCGGTTTTTTTGCTCGAGGATGAGATCAGCCACGCGGCGCGCTTCGTCGTCGTCAGTCAGGCAGCGCAACAGGCGAATTTTGTGGCTGTCGGTTCGGCTTGTCCAAATAGTCTTTTTCAGCTGACGCTGGTTGTGAGTGATAAGCTCGTTGGCTGCAGTAACGATGTGGTATGTGCTCCGGTAATTTTGCTCCAGTTTGAAGGTTTGGAGTTGTGGGAAATCCCTGCCGAAGTCGAGTATATTATCAATAGTAGCGCCGCGAAAGGCGTAGATGCTTTGTGCATCGTCGCCCACGGCGAAGATGTTTTCTGGGCTATTTGGATACTTAGCCAGCAAATGCAAAATAGCGTACTGGAGGAAATTGGTATCCTGAAATTCATCCACGTGTAGGTATCGGAAGCGCTCTCGATACTTCTGAGCTGTGTCAGGGTAGTGGCGCAGCAGGTGGTGCATCTGCAGGAGCAAGTCATCGAAGTCCATGGCGCAGGCCCTTTTGCAACGGGCAACATACTGCTCATAGATGTCGGCTACGTAGGGGCGCTTGGCTTTGATGTCTTCCTCTCTCAGGTTTTCGTTGGCACGGTAGAGCTGGGGCGTGATGAGGTTGCTCTTGGCTAGGGAGATGCGCGAACGGATGGCATTAGGGTTATACTGCTGCGGGTCGAGGCTCATTTCCTTGATGATACTGCGCAGCAGGCTGGTCGTGTCGTCGGTGTCGTAAATGGAAAAGGTGGCGGGATAGCCTATGTGGGTAGCCTCTGCGCGGAGAATGCGCGCGAAGATAGCGTGAAACGTGCCGGCCCATACGTAACGGGCCTTTTGACCCACCACGCGCTCGATGCGCTCGGTCATCTCCCGCGCTGCCTTATTGGTGAATGTCAGGGCGAGTATCTGCCATGGCGCCACGCCCTGCTCTATCAGGTGCGCAATACGGTAAGTGAGTACGCGCGTTTTGCCCGAGCCTGGGCCTGCAATGACGAGCACCGGTCCTTCGGTGGTCGTTACAGCAGCGCGCTGGATGTCGTTAAGTTCGTCCAAGTAGTAAGCCATCAGAAGAGTTGGCTTGCAAAAAGCTATTTTTCGGTTTCGAAGGCGCGCTGCAGGAAGCAACGGTGGTCAACTTCCTGCAGCGCTTGCCTTCTCAAACCGCAATAGTAGCATCGTTGTCTAATAGCTGTACTCGCAAGTGGGCTTGCGCATTCAGCGCCTTTAAAACAGAGAGCAAAGTGCCCACGGAAACATTGGTGGTATTATTCTCAATCTTGCAGATCTGAGCTTTCTGTACTCCCAATATTTTGCCCAACTCGGCTTGCGTCAGATTCCTGTCGTGTCTGATTTTACGGATCAGGTCACCCAGTATTTCTAACTTCAGTTCCAACTCGTATTGCTCCCGTTCTGGCGAGCCAATCGGGCCTATAAGCTCATCCTTTAAAGCATTTGTGGTTATTCCTTTCATAAGAAATTTAGTTTAACCTGAGATGAGGTTGCGAGAAACTCTCAAAACTAAGATCGCATTGAAAATTCACTCCCACCTAAAAAAAACCGCCGCACTCACCCCTGGACTTTTGGGGACGTACTGCGCCCAGAGGGCACCTGCGCCAGAGACTATTACACCCCATTGAGGCGTGATCTGCCAGACGGCTTTTAGCCCGGGGGAGAGCCATCCTTGGTTATTTTCGTAAAGTCCGGTGAGGGTTCGGGTTGGCCGCAGAGGGCGAGCGTCATTTTCGAAAGGCAAGACGGCATCCAGGAAAGCGATTATCCACAATGGCCCTGCGGATACGCCCACTTCACCACCGCCGTTTAGGTAGTGGTTGTAGTCGTTGGTGCGCAGCGCCAGCCCGCCGTAAGCAAACCAATAAACCCTGCCCATACCTTTTCCTGCGCTAATGGAAGGCAAGAAGGTGAAGGCATCGAATCCGGTGCGCAGGCCAGTGCTGGGCTGGCTGGCAGTGCTGGGCAGGTCAACACGGAAATGGGCGCTTAGAGTGAGCGGCTCTCTCAGTATCTGATGGCGCACAGCCAGGGAGATGTTGCCGATGCCGCTGATCTGCCCTGACTCTGTGGGTAAGATGAACAGTGGGATTTCCGGCGTGCGCGCCCCGCGTTGGTGAAAGCGAAAGGGCAGAGAGATCACACTTGTGGTTCGACTGCCCAGGCCGTACTCGCCGTACAGTTGAAGGGTGTTCTCTGTAACGTAGCGTACCAGAGGGATGGCCTCGCCATCTTTACCGAAAAGGGTGCTGTAGGTAGGTATGGTGTGGTAAGCCAATTGACAATAGCCGCCTTTGCTGCTTCGCACCCAAGGGCTTTGGGCCTGCAAGGAAGCTGCGCACCATGCTAGCGCTACGATGGCTATAGTAGAACGCATCGGGTATTAGGGTTTGAATTCGCCTGTGATGGTCTGCTTCAGCACTCGGATGAAGGTGCGCTCATCAATGAGCAGGCGTACCACATTGCCATCAATCTTGGTTACCTTGCCGATGATGCCCGCGCTGGTAACGACCTCCATGCCTTCGCGCAGGTTGTCTATGAATTTCTGCTGCTCGCGTTGGCGCTTTACTTGCGGGCGGATGAGGAAGAACCAAAACACCACAATGATGAGCAGTGGGAAAAGCAAGCCAATGAATGGGTTGCCTCCGCCTTGGGGTGCTTGTAAGAGAATGTACGTCAGCATAGTTGGTTAAGTTTTTTGCTTTAAAAGGCAGATTTGACTGCGTGTTATGGATAAAAAACGACTTTTCTGCCATAGCGCGCTTCTTATCCAGAGAGGGTTCTGCCACAGGCGGAAAACAGTCTAAAAAGCAGCGCGTCGCCCGTTTCACTTGAGAAAAGGGCGACGCGCAAAGGTATGCGTTTCGGTAGGTCTATTTGAGTTCAAATGCAGTATCGGGGATACCCGCATTTACCTTTACAGTCTTGACCATGCCTTTCAGCGGCATAGGGAATGCACCCGTAAGGGTCAGCGTATGCGGGAACTGCACGCCCTGCACAGGTTTGTAGTCGCCGAAGTCCGTGATAATGGTGGCGGGAGAGCCATCCATGCCTTCCTCCGTCCGTACTTCGCGAAGTTTCAAGCCTGTATTGGTGTCGTAAAATTCGGTGATTTTCTTGCCGCTGGGGCGTTCTACAGTGATAACGTAAGCGTCTTTGCCGTTCACTTTCTCTACGCCTTTGAGGACCAAGGTGTAGCCCTCTTTCAAGTAGTTAGCTTCCTTGCAGAAGTAGGCCTGCTCCTTGAGGTCCTGAAGCTCTTCTCCTTCCAGCACTTTGCTGCCGCTCATCATGCCATCTTCTTTGCCCGCGCCGCTGTTGTAGATGCGGCTATTCATGACTTGCCCTTGGATACTCATGTGGACGGCTAATTTGTCGTTGTTCTTTTGCAGTACGGCCATCTCCATAACGCCCATACCGGGGAGGTTGAACTCGACGACGGTCTCTACATCGCGTAAGGCAGAGATGACCTTTTCGCCGCCTAAGGCCTCAACGTACTTCTGGATGACCATTTCAGCAGTCATGTCAGCGGCGACTGTCTGGCTTGGAGGGGTCTCTAGGTTGCCATATGGGTCGTAGAAGCGCACTTTCCCATCGGTAGAGAAAGGCTTCAGTCGGTCTGCGACGTCGTCTTTGTTGCCAACGACCAAGATATGCGCGCGGTCTGGGCGGACGTACTTGCGCGCCATAGCTTGCACTTCGGCGGCTGTGGTTTTCTGCAAGTTGGTCAGGTAGTTTTCGTAGTAATTGGACGGCAGTTTGTAGCGGGTGATGTTTAGGGCAAATTGTGCTACGGTGCCGGGCTGTTCTAAGCTTTGAGCAAACTGGCCAGTGAGCACGTTTTTAACCAGCTGGAGCTCGTCCTCTGGGATTGGTTCGGTGCGCAAGCGCTCCAATTCGGCGAGGAATTGGGTAATGGCGCTGTCGGTTACTTCATTGCGCACGCTGGCGGTGGCGGAGAAGCTTCCGATGAGGCGGTCGGGCTGCAGCGATGTACGCGCTCCGTAAGTGTAGCCGTGTTTTTCGCGCAAATTGGCATTAACCCGGCTATTAAAATAGCCGCCCAGAATGGTATTCATTAGCCGCACCGGGATGACGTCGGGGTGATTGGGCGGCAGTTCTACGGGGTAGGTAATGTTAATGACCGACTGTACAGCACCGGTCTTATTCACAAAATCCACTTGCGTTTTTTCCGGAGCCTCAGGGGTTGGGTAAGTGTGTTTGGGCACATTGCCTTTGGCCCATTTACCAAAGTATTTTTCGGCCTTAGCGAAGGCATCGGCTTGGCTGATGTCGCCTACAATGACTAGATAGGAGATGTTGGGTTTGAAGTAGGTCTGGTAATATTTGCGTATTTGGTCGAGGTTGATTTTAGCCAATGTCTCCTCGGTCATGTTTTCGCCATAGGGGTGGTCTTTGCCGTATCGCAGTACTTTGGCCACATTGGAGGCGATGGCGTTGGGATCGTTTTTAGCGGCGGCTAAGCCACTTTCTGCGCGGCGTTTGGCTTTTTCCAATTCTTCGGTCGGGAATGCGGGGTTGAGCAAGACGTCAGAAAGCAGCTCGAGCAGTTTGTCCGTGTGTTTGCTCAGGCAAGCGCCCGACACGCCATTGGCATCAGAGGTTAGGGTAGCGCCGATGAAGTCCACCTCTTCATCGAGCTGCTCTTTTGTTCTGGTTTTGGTGCCTTTGCTGAGCAGCTCACCAGCCATGCTGACATAGCCGGCGGCATCACCTTCGCGCACGGGATCGGTATCCACGAATATGCGAAAGGACACCTGAGGTAGCTTGTGATTTTCCACTACAATTACCGTAAGGCCATTCTTCAGTTTTTTTGTAGCGGCCTTACCTATCTGGAGTTTGGGCGCTGTACCAGGCTGAGGCGCCTGCTTACGCACGTCGCCAGAGGG
>FWWL01001170.1_pt1 | contig 64856 bp, 56 predicted proteins | sample 2228331 | NCBI WGS metagenome assembly FWWL01 (sample SAMEA103939775, study PRJEB20133) | metagenome
CAAAGCTAAGACCCTGGTAAATACCAGGGGGTCAGGCTGCCGAAACTATGAATAGAGTATTTGAATATATTAAACCATTATATCTGGTTATAGCAGGTATAGTGGTTTTTTTATTTTATGCAAATCTTAACTCTCAAGCTGGAGGTCAGCCAGGAGCGATGTTGAGTTATGGTGTTGGAGCGCGAGCACTTGGAATGGGAGGTGCTTTTTTTGCTATAAGTGATGATGCTACTGCAAGTTACTGGAATCCAGCAGGACTTGGTTTGATAGAAAGGAAAGAGTTTTCCTTTATGCAAGCACAGATGTTTGAACAGACTACACTAAACTTTATAGGGTATGTCCATCCTACGGTTTCGATGGGAACTTTTGGGTTTTTTATGAATCAAATGACATCAGGTGGATTTGAAAAGGTTTCAATAAAGGTTGACCCAAATATTGATGAGATAGTTGAAATTGAAAATCTGGGAAGTTTTTCGATAACTGAAAGAGCTATTGGATTTAGCTGGGGTAGAAAAGTCTCTCAGAAACTTATTTTTGGTGTTGGGATAAAAAATGTTTCAAGAGTTGTTGATACATCAAAAGACTCTTTTAATACAATTGATCTTGCAATGAACTGGAATATATCAAAATCTTATAAGCTTGCTTTTGGTGTTCAGAATATATTTTCAATGAAAAGTGGTGATACTGATGATGAGTTCCCACTTATTTTTAAACTTGGACAGTCTTTCAGCCTGTTTAAAGGAAGTTTATTGTTTGACCTTGATTTAACCAAAACCCAGGGTGGAGGCCAGAATATCAGGTTTGGTGGGGAATACTGGCCACTTTACTGGGCGGCATTCAGGTTTGGTATAATGGCAAATCCTCAAATTCAAGAAGCAAGTTATGGGATTGGAATAAAATACAGAGGTATAAATCTTGATATAGCTCAGGGAATACATTCACTTGGAAGCACAACGAAATTTTCGGTTGGATTAAAATTTGGAGATTCAACAAAAGCAAAGCATGACACTGAAATAAGAAATATTGTTAGACAGGCTTTACAGTACTTTAAATCAGGATATTTCTCGAAAGCTGTGGATAAATTGAAAGTTGCTTTAGATGCAGATCCTGGAAATACAGAAGTAAGAAATATGCTTGATAAACTTCAAGCAGCAATAACATTTGTTCCAAATGCTACAGGTAATGACGAAATACAGACACTTATAAGAAGAGGTATTATTGCATATGTTGATGGCAAAGATTTAAGAACAGCTGTAAATGTATTAAGGCATGCTTATAACAAAAATCCAAAGGATGATAAACTTCTTTCACTTTTAAATATGATTGAAAGAGAGGCAGGGGTAAGTGAGCTTACCAGAAGACCTGAAGGTCCTGAATTATTCACACTTATAGACCAGAAAATCTATGATGCAAGAAAAGCTATATATGAAGGTAAATATGATGTGGCTCTTAGAAGAGCTCAGGATATACTTGATCTTGAACCTAATAATGAAACAGCACTTGAAATTATGGGAAGTGCATTCTTCCTTATGGATCAAAAAGAGAAAGCAAAGGTTGTATGGGAAAAAGTTCTTGAAATTAATCCAAACAATACTACAGTAAGACAGTTTCTCGATCAGATAAAGTAGAAATCTATTTATGAAAACAGATATCATAGTGAGATGAAAACGAATTTAAATTAGTTGTTTTATTTTCTTGTTATATAGTCATTTAGTCATTTATTGAAATCCTCCTGTGTGTCCTCCTTTATAAAAGATGGACTAGTACTCAGTTTTTTAAAAACAAATAGTAAAATTACTGATAATAGGGTCTTAACTTTAAACGACCGTCTCAAAATGTGACCCAATAAGAGCATCTTGATAAACAGGAATGAACTAAATTAACAAAAAAGATTATCCCATTAAGACAGGTGATCACTTTTTTGAGTGGGAAAACATAAAATATTTATGGCAAAAGCATTTGAACAATCATCAGGATATCAGCAGCTGCAAAATAAAGAAAAATTAAAGTTATTTACTTTTGCCTTAAAACTATTTTTTATAAGCCAGTATTATCTTGAGAAAACTTTTACTTTTCTAAATCTTGCAGGGCTTGAACCATGACTCATTTTAAAGGTCTGCATGGGTTGACCTTTACCACAGTTTGAAACTCCATAAAGCTTCCAGTATTTTTCATTTGCTATTGCATCACAGCTTTGCCAGAAATTTGGTGTTATTCCCTGATAAACCGGGTTTTTAACCATCCTTGTTATTTTGCCGTTTTCGACAAGCCATCCTATCTCGCAACCAAATTGAAAGTTCAATCTTTTCTGATCAATACTCCAGGATTTATTATTTTCCATTATTATTCCTTTTTTTGTACTTCTTATTATATCATCATATTCCCATTCACCTGGCATAAGGCTGAGGTTGGTTATTCTTATTATTGGTATGTTTGAATATGAGTCTGCTCTGTTTGCTCCAAGGCTTCTTTTATGTCCGATGGTGTGGGCGAATTCTCTATTTGTCATATAACCTGAAAGAATTCCGTTTTTTATTATATGCCATCTTTGTGCTTTAACTCCATCATCATCATACCCACAGCTTGCAAGTCCGCCTGGAAGAGTTGTATCTGCTACAAGATTTACTATATCGCTTCCATATCTGAATTTGCCAAGCTTTTCAGTTGTTAGAAAGCTTGAGCCTGCAAATGATTCTTCATACCCGAGAACTCTGTCAAGTTCACTGGCATGACCTGTGGATTCGTGAATTTGAAGGGCAAGTTGGTCCCCATATATTATTAGATCCATTTCGTCATCAGGACAGTTTGGTGCTGTTAAAAGAGCAACCGCTTCCTCTCTTATTCTTTCAGCGTTTTCAAGGAGTTTAAGCTGATCTATATATTCATACCCCATTGAAAGCATAAATGCATGCCCGCCAGGATATGAACGAGTTTGAAAATCATTATCTATTGCGTTTGCTGAATATCCTGCCCCTGAGTAGTAAAAAACCTGTTCTATTTTTGATCCCTCGGTTGAATAGAAATACTTATGTGTTTTTATAAAGCTCATTTTTGAGTTTGCTACTTTAATTTTACTGTTTTTAAGAAGTGTTTCGTTTATTTTTAAAAGAAGATCTATCTTTTCTTCAAGGCTTACTTTAAATGGATCTTTTAAAATTGGGGTTACCCATATGTCTTCGTATGCTGGTTCATAAGCAAGTTTTACTTTTGAGTTTCTTATGGTTGAAGAAGATTTCGCTATATCTATTGCTTTTTCCGCTATCTTTTCTACTTCCTTAAGTGTAAGTATATTGCTTGATGCAAACCCCCATCCACCATTATAAAGTACTCTTATACCAAAACCAATTGTTGTGTCATCTTTAAGCTCGGCAATTGAGTGGTTCTTTATTACTATATTTTGTGTTCTTTCTTCTATTAATCTGATATCTCCAAAACTAACCTTTCTGTGTTTAAGTATTTCTATGGCTTTTTCGCATATTTTTTTTATCATAACCTCTCCTTAAAATTGTTTTGTTGAAGTAAAGTTAAAATCCTTTATTTTGAAAGCTGGAGTTAGAAGTGATTGAAAGCATGTTCTTTCTGTACTTAACTCTTCAATATTATTCATTGCTTCAACCATATTCTGTGTAAATCTGAGATTTTTTACTGCCCTTTTAATTTTGCCGTTTTCAATGAGATAAGTTCCGTTTCTTGTCATTCCTGTTATTTCAAGTGTTTTATATTTAAGAGGGTTGGTATAGTGAAATTCTGTGACAAGAATTGCTCTATCAGTTTCAGATATTATTTTATCAAAGGTCTTTGTGCCTTTTTCAATTGAAATAGCTACAGGTACTGCCCCATATGGGTTAGGTTCAAATAAAGAATGTCCTGTGTATTTTAAACCTGTTAATTTTGAAGTTTTTTTATCTGTTACTATGTTTTTTAAAATTCCTTTTTCTACAAGAATAACCCTTTCCCTTGGCATACCTTCAAGGTCAAATGGAAGAACTGGTTGAGGGAAATCAATTGGATCTTCTATTATCGTGAGCTTTTCACTGAATATTTTTTTGCCAATATTATCGTTTGCAAAGCTTCTTTTTTCATAATATGCAAGTGCATTGAACCCAAGATATCCAAAAAAATAAAAAAAGCTGTCAATTGCAAGTGGTTCAAGTATGACAGTATATTTACCAGGTTTAATATCAACAGGATTTTGAGCAAGCTCTGATTTTTTTAGCGCTATGTTATTTGTTTCTTCGAAGTTTATATCAGAATATTTTTTTGAGTATGCATGTGCCTTACCATAGGCACCGTTTGTATTTACTGTTATTTCATACTCTGAATTTGTTAAAACGGCCTTTTGATAAAGCCCAACAGAATTTGCTATTATTATTTCATTTGTGTTTGTTGAAAGTGTTCCATAGGCAAGTTTTGAGGTTTTTTTGCAGAATTTTAAAAAATTTGATATATCTTTTGCTTTCTTTTGAGGGGAAATATTTGATGTCTCTTCATCATAATATTTTTTCGAATCAATCTTTATTTTTGTTTGTGTTGAAAAAGGAGTATTTTCATCTTCTTTTATAAACTTTAATGTTTCTTTTGCTTTTTTTATCTCATTTTTTATGCTTTCTTTATCAAAGTTTGATATTGTAAATTTAAAAGCTTTTTTATCTGATATTATTCTCACACTTGCTTTTATATTTGATTTTGAGACATTCTGGGATATTTCATTATCTCCAAAACGAGTAAGATTCTCATTTGATGAGGAAAGAATAATATGACAATCATATCCTTTTGTCTGTTTAAGAATATTTTCAATTATAGCTTCCATCATTCCCCCTTTTTATTGCTTTCATTGATTGTTAGGTTCTTTAATTTGCTGTTCTGTTGTTTCTAGCTTTTTTTTAGGTTTATCTGATTTTGATATATGTGTTTTTTCCTTTTTTTCTTCATACTCCTTGCTTCCAACCCACAGTTTTAGCGAATCATCATCTTTGATTATTATTTTTTCTTCTATTTCTGTGAAAGAAAGTTTTTGTTTTTTTATTCTGTCAACCAGGGTCTCTTTAATATCTTCATCAAGTGGATAAAAATTATCAAATATTTTAATATGTTCTTTTGTAAAACCCACAAGATAAATTCCTTTATTTTTTGCTACCCCAATAACAATATTATTTTGATTTGTCTTTGAAAAAGCTTCATCAATATCATTTTCTGAGATAAAAGGACACAGATGTGAAACCCATATTATTTTTCTGGCTCCTGTTCTGAATATAAATTCTGCATTTAAGATAAAAAGTTCGTTGTAATTTTTATCTGGAAGATCAAGAAATCCTGGGTCATTATCACTCATCCATCTGAGATCCTTATATTTTTTGGTCTTTGAGTAGGCAATAAAAACCAGACCATTTTGATATACTGATATTTTCTGGTATGTTTTGGCGTAAAGGTCTTTGTTTATGTTAATTGATCTTTCAACACCAAAATTTATTTTAAGCTCTTCAAAGGTTTTTTCAAGTTCAGGAGCCATTACTATATAGGATATTCCATTTTCTCTGTTCATAATTTAATATAATAAATTATACAATTTTTATGGAAAAGCTGAGAATACTTGTTTATGGTGGTAGTTTTGATCCACCACATCCTTTTCATATTAGACTTTTAAAACAAGCTTGTAAGGAAATAAAACCTAATAGAGTTTTTATTGTTGTAAGTTATATTTCTCCGTTCAAGCAGAGTCATTTTGCTTCATATATTCACAGAAAAAGAATGTTAAAGATACTTTTTAAGAAAAATAAACTAAATGCAAGGTTTCTGGATTTTGAGTTTAGAAAAAAAAGAAAAACATATACATATGAGCTTGGAAGATATCTTAAAAAGAGATTTCCACAGGCAGAGTTGTTTTTTCTTATGGGAAGTGATTGTTTTAATTCCCTGAAAAGATGGAAAAGATATACTGAGGTAATTAAAAACTTTATAATTGTTGCTGGTAAAAGGAAAGGTTATGAGATTGAACATAATAATTTTTGTGGAAAGATTATTGTTTTAAAAAAAGAATTTAATAATGTCTCATCAACAGGAATAAGAGAAAATATATTTACAGGAAATTTTTCTGTTCTTGATAAGGATATTGAAAAGTATATAAAAAAAGAAAAACTTTATTTTTCGGATGTTATTGAATTTTTAAAAAAAAACCTTTCATACAAAAGATTTACTCACACCATTAATGTTACAAAACTTGCAATTAGACTTGCAAAAAGATATGGGGTTGATTTAAAAAAAACTGTTTTGGCTGCTTTATTACATGATGTGGCTAAAGAACTTGATATTCCCAGACAGCTTGAACTGATAAAAAAATCAAAATTAAAGGTGGAAAAAATAAAAAAAATATTGAATTATGCTACATCTGTTTTACATCAGTATTCATCAGCTGCTTTTGCTATTTTGAAATTTAAAATCAAAGATACTGAGATTATTTCAGCAATAAAAAATCATGCTACAGGTAACAAAAATCCTTCATTATTAAGTAAAATAATATATGTTTCTGATTTTTCTTCAGTAGATAGAGCTTTTAAAGAAGCTCGGGTGATAAGAAAACTTGCATTTGAAAATATTAACCTGGCTTATGAGAAAGCAAAAAAAATCAAGATTGAGTATATTAGAAAAGCTGGGGGGATTGTTTTATGAGCGATAAGAAATTAAGAATATTTGTCGGTTTTGTTTCAGCTTTTATTGTAGTTGTAAGTATTTTTTTTATTAGAAGTAGCCTTACAAACAAACTTATAAATGAGGATAAAATAAATATTGAAGTTATTGGTGATTATAATGCTATTATTTATTATATTCCTGCAAATAGAGAAGTTATAATTTCAAACTTAAATGCTATTCCCCAAAAACAAAATCAAAGTTCACTTCAAAAAGCTTATGAGATATATAATTATTTTGAAAATCAAATTCCAAAAGAGGTTTTTTATGTTGAGGTTAAAAAAGATGATGTTGATGGAATTCGAAACCTTATATCAAGATGGAAGATAAATCCGTATTATCTTTTTAAATTGATAAAAAAGCTTCTTTTTTTGCAATCAAACATAAACTTTATAGATAAACTCACACTTTTACCAATTGTTATACAGACTAATCTTTCTGATATTATCTTTACAAATTATGATGAGTTTTTTCCTTTGACTAATAATATGGAGTCTACTATTTCAGTTGAGCTTGTTTTTTCTAGTAGTCAAAGAAATATTGTTAATAATATAGTTGAAAAATTAAGAAAAACTGGGGTTGATGTTATTGATAAAAAAATAGATAAAAAAGAATTTAAAACAGAAATTGTAATAAATTCTGTTGATAATTATAATAAAGCAAAAAAAGTTATTGAAATATTGAATATTAAAAATAAAGAAATTATTTTGAAAAAAGAATTTATAGTTGGAGATCTTGTTGTTAAAATAGGTAAAGATTATAAGGAGGAATAATGGATCTTCTTTCAATATTTAGAACTGCTATAGAAATGGGAGCAAGTGATATACATATACTGCCCAATAAGCCACCAATGATGAGAGTTAAAGGGGAGATATTACCTATTATTAAAGAGGTTATATTGACAGCTGAACAAACGAAAGCAATAATTTATGGACTTTTATCAGATTCTCAAAAAGCAAGATTTGAGGAGGAGCTTGAACTTGATTGTTCTTTTGCAATAAAAGGAGTAGCAAGATTTAGATTGAATGTTTTTATTACAAAAAATGGAATTGAAGCTGTTGCAAGAGTTATTCCATCAAAAATTCCACGCCCTGAAGAAATAGGTCTTCCAAAGGAAGTGGTGGAAATTACGAATATGGAAAAAGGTCTTGTTCTTGTAACAGGTCCAACAGGTTCAGGTAAATCTACAACTCTTGCTTCTCTTATAGAGCTTATAAACGAAAAGTACAGGTGTAATATACTTACCATCGAAGATCCCATAGAGTTCGTTTATGAAAGTAAAAATTCAATAATAAGACAAAGAGAACTTGGCCAGCATACCAAAAGCTTTGCTCAGGCGCTTCGTTCAGCTTTAAGAGAAGATCCTGATGTTATACTTGTCGGAGAGATGAGGGATCTTGAAACCATAGCTCTTTCTTTAACATCAGCAGAAACAGGGCATTTGACATTTGCCACTCTTCACACTCAGGATGCAGCAACAACTGTGGATAGAATAATAGATGTGTTTCCACCTCATCAACAGGAACAGATAAGAATCCAGCTTGCTTCATCTCTTAAAGCTGTAATATCACAAATTCTTCTTCCAAGAAAGGATGGAAAAGGTCTTATTGCAGCAAGGGAAATAATGTTTTTAACACCGGCTATAAGTAATATAATAAGAGAAGGAAAAACTCATTTAATATATGGGGCAATTGAAACAGGAGCTAAATTTGGAATGATATCAATGGATAGATCTCTGGCAAGGCTTGTGAAAGCTAATCTTGTTGATATAAATGAAGCGCTTGCAAGGGCTAATGATAAAGAAAATTTTAAAAAATACATTACTTCGTCTGATATTTAAAGTTTTTTTGGAGGATAAATGAGAGAAATAATTAATGAAATAAAAGAAAATAAAAAGTTTTACTGTAGATTTAAAGAATACAATAGCGGGGATATCCTATTTAATGAAGGAGATGAACCTAAATTTATTTATATTCTTGAGGAAGGGAATATTATTATAGAAAAATCAATAAATGATGAAAAAAAAGAATTTAAAGAGCTTGCCATTATATCAGCTCCAAGTTTTGTAGGTGAGATGGCAATATTCTCAAATGCAAAAAGAAGTGCAAGAGCAAGAATTTTAGATAAAGCTAAGATTATAGAGATAGAGTCATCCAATTTTTTTAGAATGATAGATGATGACTTGATATTTGGAACGAAAATCTTGAAAGAAATAATAAAGATTATTTCTCTTAGAATTTCTCATACTTCCAAAGAGCTTGCTCTTCTTTATGATATATCAAAGAAACTCTCAGAAGAATATTTGGATGAAAAAGAATTTATTTCTAATCTTCTTGATGAAATAAAAATATATTTTCCTGAGTTTGAAATAGAGGCTTATTATTACAATTATTTTAATGATGAATTAGAAAAGATAAAAGAGTTTAGAAAGGATATAGAGTATAATTTTGATGTAAAATCTTTTGATTCTTCTAAATGGGTTGATGATAAGACTTATATAATGCAGATAAAAAATAATAAACATATTGTTGCAAATATTGTTTTTATATCTGAAAATCCACTTTCAAAGCAGGAGATAAATGATTTTACGACAATATTTAATACAATATATTTTATAGCCTTAAATGGGATTGAAAAAGCATCCCATAATAAAGAAGTTTATTATTTGAAAAGGCTTAAAAATAAAAAAACAGAGTTTTAAGAGGTTAGGAAAATGAAAGATAAAAAATATTATCTAAATCTTGCAAAAGAAGCAGCAAAGATCCTGGATGGGAAAAAAGCAGAAAATATAGTTATATATGATGTTGAATCTAAAACAGGACTCTATTACTATGCTATAATCACCAATTCTCTTTCTTCTCAGCATCTTGAGGCGCTTGAAGAAGAGGTTGTAAAAAGATTTAAAAAGGATAAAGAAGAGTATCTTTTATACAGGGATGGAATAACTTCAAATCTATGGAAGGCTCTTGATTATGGAGGACTTGTTATTCATATATTTGAAAAGGAAACGAGAGAATTTTACGGACTTGATAAGATATATAATGAATGTAAAAAAGTCAGATGGCAGATTAAAAAGAAAAAAACAGTTCCAAATAGAAAAAAGAAAGTCTGAAAAAATTATTTCTTATGACTATAATTGCTCTTGAAAAAAGAATAAAAAAGATTTTTGAGAAGAAATTTGGTGAAGATACCAATATGTTTTCATTTTCTTTGCCACCACCACACCTGAATTTTGATCTTTCATCAAATTTTGCTTTGATTGTGGCAAAAAAACATAAACGAAATATAAATGATGTTTTTAATGATGTTAAAGATCTTTTGAAAGAGTTAAAAATTGATGTTGAGCTTGTAAATGGTTTTTTGAATTTCCGTCTCCCAGAAAATATTTATCAGGAGTATATTAATTTAATTATTAGTAATGAAACACCATTTGTGAAAGATGAAAATAAAAAATTTAAGGTTATAATAGAGTTTGTTTCAGCAAATCCAACAGGTCCATTGCATTTAGCTTCGGGTGTTGGTGCTTCACTTGGAGATTCTCTTGCCAGAATAATGAAGGAATGTGGATTTAATGTTTTTACGGAATATTATGTTAATGATTGTGGAAGACAGGTGGAGTTGCTTGGTAAATCCCTTATGGCAAGATATCTTGGAGAAGAGGTAGGGGAGGATGGATATCATGGAGAATATCTTTTTGAAATAGCAAGAAAACTTCCACCTGAAGCAAAGAACTGGGTTGAAGAAGATGACATTGAAAGTTTTTCAAGGTTTGCTATAAATGAAATAATAACTCAACAAAAAAAAGATCTTGAAAGTTTTGGGGTTGTCTTTGATAACTGGTTTTATGAATCTGAACTTCATAAAAATATGTTGCCTGATAAAATTTTGAAAATTTTAGAGGAAAAAAATGCTGTGGAAATAAAGGAAGCTGCTAAGTGGCTTAAGATGGAAGGAACTGATGATAAAGAAAGAGTTTTAGTAAAATCAAATGGAGCAAAAACATATTTTTTAAATGATCTTGCATATCACTGGACCAAGTATGAAAGAGGATTTAACTGGATAATAGATATATGGGGAGCTGATCATCATGGATATATACCAAGGATGAAAACTGGATTGAAGCTTATGGGTTTTGATGAGAGAACATTTACAGTAATAATACATCAACTCGTTTCAATAAAAAGAGGAAACGAAGTATTAAAGATGTCGAAAAGAGCTGGAAATTTTCACACATTGAGAGATCTTATTACAGAAACTTCTAAAGATGCAGTTAGGTTTTTTTTCACTATGAGAAGTCCTAATACGCATCTTGTATTTGATGTTGATCTTGCTAAAAAACAATCTAATGAAAATCCGCTTTATTATGTCTCGTATGCTCATGCCAGATGTTTTTCAATAATTGAAAATGCAAATAAACTTGGTATCGAATTAAATAATGGATATATATTGGGAGAATATAATTTGACAGAGGATGATAGAAAAATTCTGAGAAAGATATTTTGGTTTGAAAAGATACTTTTTCAGTGTATTAAAGAACTAACACCTCATCATATAACACTCTATCTTATTGAACTTGCCAAAGAATTTCATTACTATTATGAGAGAAATAGAGTCATAGTTCCTCAGGATTTAAAAACTACCACTGCCAGATTGTTTATTATATCAGGAGTAAAGGAAATAATAAGAAAAGGACTTTCACTTATAGGAGTCTCAGCTCCTTGCAAAATGTAATCTTAATTTTGTGTTTTAGTATAAATAAGGTAAAATTTAATTATGCATAAGGATTTGAGTGAAATTTTAATAACACATGAAAGTATAGAAAAACGAGTTAAAGAGCTTGCAAATAAAATAAATGAAGATTATGCTACAAAAGATGTTTTTTTAATAGGAGTTTTAAAGGGATGTTTTCTTTTTTTATCTGATCTTGTAAAAAATTTGAAAGTTAAAACAATAGTTGATTTTATGATGATATCATCATATGAGGGGAAGCAATCAACAGGAATTGTAAGAATACTTCTTGATTTGAAACAACCAATAGATAGTAAGGATGTAATAATAGTTGAAGATATTGTAGATACCGGACTTACTATAAATTATTTAATAAAAACACTTAAAACAAGAAAACCAAAAACACTTGAAGTTTGTACACTTCTTAATAAACCTTCGTGTAGAAAGGTTAATGTAAATATTAAATATGTTGGCTTTGATATTCCTGATAAATTTGTTGTAGGTTATGGTCTTGATTATAAAGAGTATTATAGAAATCTTCCTTATATTGGAGTTTTAAAAGACGAGGTGATATAATGAAAAGAAATAATCCATTAAAACAAATTTTGTGGTGGATGCTTATTTTCCTTCTTTTTGCAGGTATCTATAATGCTGTTAGCGTGATGGAAAGTGAAAAAGAAGTTCCATACTCTTTTTTTAAGACGAAGTTGAAAAATAAGGAAGTAAAAAAGGTTTTTATATCAAATGATATTATAAAAGGAGAGTATGTTGAGAATAATAAAACTGTTAGATTTAGAACTATACCATTAAATGATCCTGATCTTATTAAAAATCTTGAAGAGGCTGGAGTTGAAAATTATTCTGGTGTAACTGATAAAAGTTGGATTACAACTATTCTTTTTAACATAGGATGGATTCTTCTTTTTGTTCTTATTTGGTGGTTTATATTCTTTCGCCAGGCAAATATCACTGGTAAACAAGCAATGAATTTTGCAAAATCTCGTGCAAGACAGATAGATCCAAAGAAAAACAAAATAACCTTTAAAGATGTTGCTGGATGTGATGAAGCAAAAGAAGAACTAATGGATGTTGTTGATTATCTTAAAAATCCGGATAAGTATAAAACGCTTGGGGCAGTTTTACCAAAAGGTGTTTTGCTTTATGGAGCTCCGGGAACAGGTAAGACCCTTCTTGCAAAAGCTGTTGCAGGTGAAGCCGGTGTTAATTTTTTTAGTGCAAGCGGTTCTGAGTTTGTGGAAATGTTTGTTGGAGTTGGTGCAGCAAGGGTGAGAGATCTGTTTGAACGCGCCAAGAGGAATGCTCCTGCTATAATATTTATTGATGAGCTTGATGCTGTTGGTAGACATAGATTTGCTGGTATAGGTGGTGGTCATGATGAAAGGGAACAGACACTCAATCAACTTCTTATAGAACTTGATGGCTTTGAGGTTAAAGAAGGAATTATTCTTATTGCCGCAACAAATAGACCAGATGTCCTTGATCCTGCTCTTTTAAGACCAGGAAGATTTGATAGGAGAATAAATGTCCCAATACCTGATATAAGAGGAAGGCATGAAATATTAAAGGTTCATGCAAGAAAAATTAAGCTTTCACCTTCTGTGGACCTTTCTATAATAGCACAAAGAACTCCTGGTTTTGCAGGAGCAGATCTTGCAAATATTATAAATGAATCCGCAATAATAGCAGCAAAGAAAAATAAAGAAGCTGTTGAATTTGAGGATCTTGAGGAAGCCATAGAGAAGATTATTGCAGGTCCACAAAGAAAAAGCAGAATTATATCTGAAAATGAAAAAAGAATTATTGCTTATCATGAAGCAGGGCATGCAATTGTTGCAAAGATGTTAAAATGCAGTGACCCCGTTCATAAAATTTCAATTATTCCAAGAGGCCCAGCACTTGGTTATACACTTCAGCTTCCTCAGGAAGATAAATATCTTATATCAAAATCAGAGATTCTTACTAAATTATCTATACTTCTTGGAGGAAGAGCATGCGAAGATGTAGTTTTTGGAGAAATTACAACTGGTGCAGTTGATGATCTTTCAAAAGCAACCAATTATGCTCAAAAAATGGTTATGGAATATGGAATGAGTGAAAGAATAGGTCCTTTATCCTTAAAAAAGGATGAAACTGAGGTTTTTCTTGGTAGAGACATAGTTAAGCAACATCATTATTCAAATGAAACTGCAAATAGTATAGATGAGGAGATAAAGAGGATTGTGAGTGAAGCATATATGAAAGCAAAAACAGTTATAATTGAAAATAAGAAGATTATAGACAAGGTTGTGGATGTTTTGATGGAAAAGGAAACAATTTCGGGGGAAGAACTGGATCTTATAATTTCCAGCTCTTGATTTAAAGATGGTAGGGTATTTAGTAAAGGAAGTAATTGATATACTGATAGTTTATTATATAGTTTATAGGCTTATTCTTATTTTGAAAGGAACAAAGGCGCTTCAAATATTAAATGGTTTTTTTCTTCTTGCAATAATTACATTTCTTGCCAAATTTGCTGGACTTAATGCCACTTTCTGGCTTTTACAGCAGTTCTGGATAGCAGGTATCTTTCTGTTGATAATAGTTTTTCAGCCAGAGATAAGAAATACTCTTGCAAATTTAGGAACAAATCCATTTGGAAGAATAATAATACCATCTGAATATAAATTTTTATATGAGATAATTGATGCTGTTAAAATTGCAATGAATGAAAAAAAAGGTATGCTTATAGTTTTGGAACAGGATATGGGATTAAAAGAATATATCAATACTGGGGTGATAGTAAATGGTGAAGTAACAAAAGAACTCCTTTTAACTATATTTCATCGTAATTCTCCTCTGCATGATGGAGCAGTGATAATTTCATATAACAGGATTATTGCAACTGCATGTCAACTTCCACTTACGGAAAGAAATGATCTTTCCAAAGTACTGGGTATGCGACATAGAGCAGCCATAGGTATTACCGAGGTAACTGATGCAATATCAATAGTTGTATCTGAAGAGACTGGAAATCTTTCAGTTGCAAGAAATGGGTCTATTATGATGAAAATAAATCCTGATGATCTTTTGAAAGATCTTCTTGGGCTTTATAAATCTAAACTTGAAAGAAGTGTTTTCAGGAAAACTAACAGGTAATTATGAAAAAATATTTTATAGAAAACTGGCAGATAAAACTTATAGCAGCTATCATTGCTCTTATTATATGGTATCTTTCCAGAAAATAGGATGAAAAAAATAATAATTTTTATTTTCATTTTTGTTGTATATCTTATTATTACTTTTAATCCTTCTTTGTTTATGAAAAATAAATGTCAGTGTTCGAGCTTTGTTATACACTCATTTTTAAAATATGAGTGTAATAACCTGTGTCAGATTTTTGATAGAGAAGCAGAAAAATATAAGAACTATGGGGATTTAAACTTTGATATTTATATATATAACGGAGAAATGGATTATAGATTGTTTTCATTTTTTTCGAAAGGGCACTTAAATCTTAATATTTTTAAAGGATTTATAAATCTTCCTTTTTTTGATATTGAAAGAAAAGAGTTTAAAAATGTTGAAAATGGATATAAAGAGGTTATAAATGAAGCTATTTTGAGGGGTTTGCTTTTTAAAAAGTATTCTCCTTTTACTTACCTTTTTATTGATGACTGGAAAATAATAGGTTATGCAAAAATTAAAGCTGATGAAATAGAGGAGTTTGAGTTATCAAGTATTTGTGAAGGGAATAAAACTCTTAAGTATAAAAGATATGAAAATATGGTGGTAACACGATATATTGTTGATGAAAAAAACTATAATGTATTGAATTTTTTTAATGATAATATTTCATATGATGTTTATTTAAAAGAAGTTAGAAATAAATACTGTAAATAGGAGGAATTATGAATAAAAAACATATGGAGAACTATGCTGATGTTCTGATATGGGGACTTAAGACAGCAAATTATAATCTAAAAGCTTATGATAGTGTGCTAATAAGATGTGATTTGCCTGCTATTGAACTTGGCGAGGTTTTGTATTCAAAGTTAGTATCAATGAAATATAATGTTATTTTTAGGTTAATGCCAACAGCAAATATGGAAAGAAGTTTTTATCTCAATTCTGATAAAAAACAGAGAGAATTTATTCCATCAGGTGAAAAAGAGTTTTTTGAAAATTTAAATGGTAATATTTATATTCATGCACCTCAGTCTCTTACTCATCTAAAAGATGTAGATACTCAAAGACAGGTTGAATTTGCAAAGGCGAGAAAGTTTTTAAGGGATATAATGAGTAAAAGAGAATCACAAGGGATATTTGGCTGGACATTATGTACTTATCCAACTCCTGCACTTGCAAAACAAGCAAAATTAAGTTTAAATGAATATACAAAACAGATAATAAAAGCTTGTTTTCTGGATGAAAAAAATCCTGTTAAAAAATGGGAAGAGGTTTTTAAAAATATAAATGAAATAAAAAAATGGCTTAATTCCCTTTCTCTGGATGAGGTTTATATTCAATCTAAAAATACGGATTTGACAATTAAAATAGGTGAGAGAAGAAAATTTCTTGGAGGAAGTGGTCATAATATCCCCTCTTTTGAAATATTTACCTCTCCAGATTACAGATATACAAATGGTATTTATTACGCAAATCTTCCAACATACAGAGGTGGTAATTATGTTGAGGGCATAAGACTTGAGTTTAAAGATGGTGTTGCTGTTAAAATCAATGCTAAAAAAGGTGAGGATTATCTTAGAAAAACACTTAATACTGATGAAGGTGCAAAAAGAGTGGGAGAGTTTTCGTTAACTGATGTTAGGTTTTCAAGAATAGATAAGTTTATGGCTGATATACTTTTTGATGAAAATCATGGTGGAAAATATGGGAACTGTCATATTGCTGTTGGAAGTGCATATATAGATACGTATGACGGAGAGAGTTCAAAACTTGGAGAAGAAGAGAAAAAGGCTTTGGGATTTAATGATTCTGCTGTTCACTGGGATCTGATAAATACAGAAGATAAGATTGTTAAAGCCAAAGTAAAAGGGAAAATAATAACTATATATGAGAAGGGGATGTTTAAGTATTGAGGTAAAGATTAAGGTTAAGATTGAGATTGAAATAATTAAATCTTTAATAAAAAGAGAAAAAATCCGGAGGTTGTTATTTAAAGATTATGAAAATGATTGATTATATTAAAACGGATAGAGGTAAAAAATATGGAGTTGCTGCTATTATGGCAGGTTTTTCTGCTTTGTTTTGTTTTATGGGATACGAGTTTATCAGATCCTCTTCAGAATCAATTTTTCTTTCACAATTTTCTGCTTCACAGAAGGTTTATGCTCTTAGTGTTGTACCTGTATTTTTATTTTTAATCATTTATATTTATGGCTTTATGCTTTCAAGATGTGGGGCTAAAAAAACGATGATTTCTTATTTTGTTTTTGTTTTTATTTCAATAATTGCACTTTATTATGGAATAAAAGAACAATTAATTTATGCTTTTTTCTTAGCTCTTGTTTTTAAAGAAACTTATGTGGTGGTTATTTCTGAAATGTACTGGTCCTATATAAATAGCATTCTTTTGAAAGATGAAGCAAGAATAATCAATGGACCTGTTGCAGGGCTTGGAGCTCTGGGTTCACTTCTTGGAGGTTTTTTAGTTTCCAGGTATGCCGGGAATTTAACCACTGATAGCATTTTTCTTTATTCTTCTTTTCTTTTAATACCTGCTGTTTTTATTTTTAGTTTTGCTTATAATTTAACTGGAGAGCCCAAACCAAATGAAGATGAAGAGGGAGGAAAAAAAGGTCATATACATATTTCTCTTCTTTTTGAGAATAAAACAGTTTTAATACTTGCATTTATTGTTTTTACTACTCAGCTTTATTCTACACTTGCAGATTTAAATTTTACTGATTATATTAAGAAAACACTTGTTGATAGGGATATAAGAACATCATATCTTGGAGGTTTCTGGGCAAAGGTAAATATAATATCATTTACCATGCAGTTTGTAATAACTCCGATTGTTTTAAAAAGATTTGATATAAAATATGTTCTTGTTGGAGTTCCTTTAATTCATTTTTTTCTTGCATTGTATTCTTATTTCTCTCCTTCTCTTTTTTCAGTTTCAATTGTTTTTATGATATTTAAGGCATTTGATTATTCGATTTACAGAGCTTCAAAAGAAATTTTATATATACCTTTTTCCTATGATACAAGATATAGAATAAAACAAATAGTTGATGCATTTACATATCGTTTTTCAAAGGGTTTTGTTTCTATTATATTGAGTATTTTTACATTTTATTCAATAACATTTATGAAATTTATTTCTCCAATCCTTGCATTTTGTTCACTGATCTGGGCTTTTCTGGCATCAAAATTAAAAACAGACTAATAATTGAGTGAAAAGGATAAATGATGAATGTTTCCAAACTCTCCAAAAGGAGAATATGAGTAGTTAAGAAAATATTCGTAGTATTTAAAACCGAAACCAAAGTTCACTCCTCTAAATCCTTTCATACCACTTATATTTCTTGAATTTGCTCCTGTTCTTAAAAAAAGCTTTATATATTTTGTAAAGTTAACTCTACTTTCAAGTCCCAGAGCAAGATAAGGAAGAGAATCCTGTGGTGAAATTATATCAGCATTTATTGTTAGATTTGGGGTCAAAAATATACTTGATCCAACCTTTATTATTTTTGTTATGTCATAATCTTCTTTATCCATTTTAATCTTTCCAACTATATTCTGGAATATAAGAGATACCATAAACTTTCTTTCAAAAAGATATGGGAAGTTAAATGCAATATCAGCAGAAAGAGTGGTTGCTGAATTTTCAATTTTATTCTGTATAAATTTACCAACACCACCAAATGTAATTCTATCCTCTGGATCTTTTGTAAGTCCTGTGAGGTATGCTGAAAAGCCAAATTCAATTACAAAATCGTTTGGAGAAAATGTCCCTATCTCTTCAGCTGAATTATTAGTTTTGGGTATTTCTCCCCATTTTAGATATTTAATACCTGCGGCAATAGCCCCAACATTTTTACCAAGGTTTCTTGCATAATAAATGCTTTTCAGATTTATATCTTCAAAATATATATTATTTGAAATAAATAATGATGATTTTTTGATTTTAACAAGGTTTGCCGGGTTTATTGTGAGTGCAGAAGCATCTGAGATACTCCCAGCACATGCTTCTCCCATAGCCTGACATGAGGCATTAATGTTTAATTTTAAAATTGTAGATGCAGTGGTTCCATGTGAAGAATTATCAAAATAAGAATAAGCGTTTACTATAAAAATTAGCAAAAATATTAGATATATAAACTTCTTCATTTTTCAATTCCGAGTTTTTTTATAATTTTTTCATTGCCAGATTTCAATATAACTATATAAACTCCACTTGAAACACTTCTTCCTTTTTCATTTTTGCCGTCCCATTCTATAAATCCAGAATCATTAGCTATAAGTTTTTTTACAAGTTCTCCAGTCAGTGTATAAATATATATCTCAGTTCTTGCTGGAATATTTGAAAATTTAAGGTTGCCTAAAATAGTGTTAGGCTTCCATGGGTTTGGATATATTTTAGGCTCTTTCAGTGCTTCACTTTCTGTTATTTGCATTATCTGAAATATTGAAAAATGATATGTCTCTCCTATTATTCTGTTATTCTCTCGATAAGAAGTTAAAGGTGTCCAGAGTTTTGTTCTTTCATCATATCTTGCAACTACAAGTTTATCCAGTATTGATTGTGATATATTTTTAAATGGAATTTTAACAAATATTTTACCTGTGTATAAGACCTCTGGATATATCCATATCTTTGTAGCAAAACCAGTGGGAATTAATTTTGCTGCTTTTGAAGAAGGTGGTGGTGGATTTAGTTCAGGTTCAATAAAAAGCCGTGTTACACTTCCAAGTGAATAAGGTGGTACTTCAACTTCTATGGAACCGTATGAGTAAGGTATACTTGAGATCTGGGTTATCTGATGATTTATTGTCTTTTCTTGCCTGAAAAGAGTTTCAATCTCTCCAAGTATAAGATATTCACTTTCTTCATTATTAATACCTTTTGCTTTCAACCTTACATAATACTTAGTTTTAGGATTAAGATCAGGAAATACAAATAATGTACTTCTGGTTTGAGTGGATTTAAATATATAGTTGAAATTAGAATCCGTTGATGATTCTACGATGTATATGGTATAGGTTGAATTTGTATTATTATCCCACTGTGCTGTAAAACCGTCAAGTAGAACATTTATAAATGTGTTTTCAAGAGGTTTTGGAGTTTTTACATTGGTTGTTGCTATGAAAATATCTGTCTCGGAAGGGATATTTGAGTAGTTTATCGCTCTAACCCTAAGTTTATATGGTGTGTTGCCATTGAGATTATAAAATGTTGCTGAGAGTAAAAGTGTATATGATGTTATTGAGGTTTGAAAATCATCAGATGAGACTTCTGCAAGGTATAGTGTACCATCACTGTTATTATTATTATCCCACATAAAATAAATTGTTTGGGATGAAACAGTAATTGATGTTGATAAAATGAGAGGTTTATAAGCAAGTGTTGCAACAGGTGTAAAACTAACAGGTCCTGTCGGAATCCCGTATCTATTATATGCTGTTATTTTTTTATAATAAGTAGTATTTGGTAGAAGATCGTAGAATGTAGCAGAATTATTATGGGTGTATGATGAGTGAATTGAATCAAGGAAGTTTGTTGATGAGATTTCAACCAGATAAAGTGTATCTGAAGGATTTGAGTTTGGTTGCCATTTTATTTTCATTGATCCTGTAGTGAGATCTTCAAATTCTGTTGTTATTTCAAGTGGAAAATTTGCAAGTGTTGCTGTTGAAAGTATTGTGGTTGAATAGTTAGGTTCATCATCGAAGTTCAAACTTGCTATTTTAAAATAATAACTTGTATTTGGGTTTAAGTCTTTTATATAAAAATTATTTTGAACTGGTGATAATAGAGGAAAAAGTGTTTTACTAATAAAATTATTAGTGGTTGATACTTCGATAATATAACCTCTTGAAGTAACAGTGGTCCACAAAACACCTATGCTTGAGATAAATACATCTGTTAGGGTAAAATTTTCAGGAGGAGGGGTAAGTGTTCTTGTATAAGAAGGATAAACAGAGGTATAGATGGTTGTTCCTTCAAATAATAGACCATGCCTGAGATAGTAAAGAGTGTCAGGTATAAGTCCTGTTATACTTAAGGTTGATACTTCATTTGAATATGTTAGTGAAGTAAAGTTTATTACGTTAAAAAATTTATCGGTGCTTGCTTCTACGCTATATCCTTTTGTGCTATCTGTTGTTATATATGTTATTGTTATTGTATTACTTGATTTGTATGTGAGAATTGGTTCTGGATTAAACTGAGGTAATGGTGTTAAAAGTAAAGTGGTTTTTGAAAAATTTGGTTCTCCTGCACTGTTGAATGTGTAAAGTCTTGCATAATAAGATGTATTTGGCAAGATGTTATTTGTTATTGAAAGAAAAATATTTGCTGTGGATGAAGTATTTGTGTAGCTTGAATATATAACACCGCCTATGAAATTAGTAGTTGAGATATCAAGTCTGTAACCATAAGTTCTTAGATATTCTGGCGATAAAGGAAGTGGTTGAAAAGATGCTGTTATAGATTTTGGGGTAAGTGAATAGTTTATAACATCTATTGTTTGACTTAAAGTGATTGTAGATATAGTTAGTGAAAAATTTATGTCGCCTGAGTGATTTATATTACCAGCTTTAAAGTAGTATGTTGTATTTGAAAGAAGTCCTATTAAAGTAATTGTGGTTATATCAGGATTATTTGTTGATAGTATATATGAATTATCTTCTTCATCTTCAGCTTTTATTACATAGCCATGTGAAAGTGAAGGTTTATCAAAACTTAATGTTACAGATGAAGATGAGTATGATATTAGTTTTAAGTTTTGTGGAGGATAAACAAGTGTGTGAATTTCACCTTTTTTTGAGTTTTTAATACCGATAGAATTTATTGAAGAGAATATATAGTAATATGTTGAGTCTTCACTGAGCCCTTCAAATAAATGGTTGCTAAGATCTATATTTGTTATATATGTGGATAAAAAAATTGTTTCAAAATTGTCTTTTGTTGATATAATAATTTCATAGGCATAAGTTTTTTCCTCGTTATTAGTTCCATTTACAGGATTCCAATTGAATGTTGTGGATGTTATAAATGGAGTAATTGAAAAGTAGTCAGGAAATCTTGAGACAGTTTGTGTTGAAATAAGGCTTGAAAAATCTGTTTTTCTTTCTATTTTATCTATAGCTCTTATTTTTAAGTAATAAGTTGTATTTGTTAAAAGTTCTGATATTTGAAGCGGTGGAGGAGCTGTTTGATATATGGTTGTAGCAGAAATAAGATTTTCATCAGTGGAATAAACTATTTCATATTTTGTGTTATCATCATTTTCTTTATCAAAACTTATGGTTAATGAAGCTGATGTCGAATACTGAATATTGCTTATGATCTGGATATTCTCAGGTTTTGCAGCATAGCTTAGCGTGGATATAGTATTATAATTTGAGTCAGGTTCTGTCGAGATTTTTACTTTGAAATAATAAGTAGTATTTCCTTTAAGGGAAAAGTATGTGGTCGTATTTGTGTTAATTATTTCAGATGAAATATAAGTTTCAAAATTTTCATTAGTTGATAAAACGATATTGTACTCTGTTCCTAAATTATCCCAACTATATGTGATTGAAGTTATATACACTGTTTGAACTGGATTTAAATTAGTTGCTTTAAGCAGAACACTAAGAAAAATACTTATAAAAATAAACATGATTATTTTTTTCATCTTTTCTAATATTATATAAAAAAATCCTTCAGACTCAGTTTTGTTTTACTTTTTCTTTCTACTTCACTTTCATTTTCCACACCTCTATATCTCTACATTATAGCACTAGGTCTCAAACACCTAACCTCCCTACATCTACACTTCCATATTTCCATACTTTAAATTAGGCCTTTTGGTTCTTGACAGATTAAAATAAAGTAATAATAATATAATAAGAGAGGTATGATGAGAATTTTCTCATTTATAATCTTGGTTTTATCTTTTTTAGTACAAACAATTTTATTTTGTGAAAGAAAGTTTTCTTATAATAACGAGATGATAAATTTATCCAATTTACCCGAGGTTTCTACTATTACTATAACATCATTTATTGAAAATCATTATGAAGGAATAGATTTTAATATAACAGATCCTTACAAAATATTTCAGAATAGTTTTTTTACTCGAAAAAGACCTGAAAAGGTTGTAAAAGCTTTCTTAGAGATTATAAATTCCAAGACTCCTGAAGAACAAAAGAAGTTTATAGAGGAAAACCAGGGTAGGATATGGGAGCTTATGGAGAGTCTTTCGCATAAACTTGAGAGGAGAACAAGAGTAAATCCTGAAGAGATAACAAAATTTTTTGGAGAAATGGTCGATGTTCTTGCAAAAAATGAGTTTTTTGTTAATCCTGAATTGTTTCCAAACTTTAGAGATGTGGTTATAGAAAGGCTTGAGAAATATATAAGAGAGGTTAATGAAAAGATTGAAAGACTTCCTCGGGAGCGAAGAATGCCGCCTTTATCTTTAAATAATTTGAATTACGAAAATGCAATAAATAAAATTTCAGAGTTTGCTCAGGATATTAAAAAAGATCTTAATAGGGCGAGAAATAAAGCATCACAAATAAGCATAAACTTTTCCACAAATACTACAATTCAGAATACTATTGCAAGAATATTTCTTTCTAATTCTCAGTATAAAGATGCTAAGGAATATGCTGACAGAACTCTTAAAATTGATGAAAATAATTATGATGCCTACACTATAAGAGCTGAGGCAAGATATTCTCTTAAGGATATAAAGGGTGCAATTGAAGATGTAAAACGAGCTCAGGAAATTGATCCATCAAATGAAACAACAAAGCTTTTGCTTTCTTATATAGCAAAAAGTCCTTCATTTGCGAAGTCGAAATTTGATGAAATGAAGGATAGTTTTGGTAATGTTAATGGTGATTATAATAAAATAGATGAAGAAAAGGACAAGGGAAGAAGGATAGAATTTTCAGAGAAGAATGCGTTAGAAATATCAAGAAGTAATTTAGAAAGTTTTGATGAAGCAAAGTCCAATTATTATTTAAAACAGGCAATAGTTAAAACACAAATAGGGGATCTTGAAACCGCACTTAAATATATTAATATGGCAATAGAAAAAAATCCTGAAAATCTCAATGCATATCTTGAAAGAGCAAATGTGAATAATCTTATGGGAAGGTATGATGAGGCAATAAAAGATGCTACTTATGTGCTGAGATTTGATTCAGTTAATATCTATGCACTTAATATGAGAGCCTGGGCGCTTTATAAGAAAGGGGATATCGAAAATGCATATAATGATACTACAAAAGCGATTGATCTGAAACCTGATTATGCTGATGCAATGTTTTTAAGAGCACTTGTTTATGAAAAGCAAAATAGATTTGAGGAAATGTTAAGAGATCTTGAAAAAGCAAGCAAATTAAATCCAAATTATGCGGATAAATTTCATGATGCTGTTGCAAACTATGCAGCAAGAGCTCCCAACTTTTTAAAATATTACGATAAGAATAAAGAAATTTTTAATGTTAAAAAAGATATTACAAGACCTTTTGACTGGAAAAGATTTGCTGGACTTTTATTATTAACCGTTATTGGAGGTATTTTTATCGGGATATCACTTTTACATGTATTTTCTCCACGTATAACAACTCATACCCACACAAACTCATCTCAAGTTTCTGGTGATGTGATAACCCCAAATGTTTTTTATGAAGGAGTTGCAACCGGTAAGTATAAAATAGTAAAGAAAATTGGTCAGGGGGGAATGGGAACTGTTTATCTTGCTATTGACCAGACTCTTGGAAGAGAAGTTGCTATAAAAAAGATGAATGAAGATCTCAAGATGAATGAACGTGAAAAACAAAGGTTTATAGATGAAGCAAGGACTGTTGCTATGCTTCATCATCCAAATATAATAGAAATATACACCATTTTTGAAGAAAAGGGTGATATATATTTAGTATTTGAATATATTGATGGGGTAAGTCTTGATAAAAAACTTGATATGGAAGTAAGAATGCCATTTTATGAGGTTAAGGAGATAGTTAATGAAATATCTAAAGCTCTTTCTTATGCTCATATGAAAAATGTTGTACATAGAGATTTGAAGCTTTCAAATGTTATGATTTCTAAGGAAGGTTTTGTTAAGGTTATGGATTTTGGGCTTGCCAAGATAGTCCGGGAAGCAAAGGCAAGGTATTCTTCAAGTGAAATTGTGGGAAGTCCTGCATATATGGCTCCAGAGCAGGACCTTGGAATTTTTGTGAAAGAATCAGATTTATACTCACTGGGAGTATGTATATATGAGATGCTTACAGGAGAACTTCCTTTCACAGGACCGGATTATCATTACCAGAAAGAAAAAAAATTATACACACCTTTAACATCAGTTGTTGCAGGACTTGACCCTAAAATAGATTTTGTTGTTAATAAACTTCTTGAACCACGACCTGAAGATAGGTATCACAGTGTGGAAGAGTTTTTAAAAGATTTTAACAGTATAACATAACATGGAATTTAACCGGGTTTCCCAATATACAAAATTAATTGAAGAATTTAAGAATAAAGAGAATAAAAGAGAAGAATTGTTCTGGATATATGTGGAAAGAGGTATTTTATATTTTGAAAAAAATGAGTATGATAATGCTATATCGGATTTCAATAATGCTATTTTAATAAACCCAGTTGAAGAGGTTTGTTACTTTTATCTTGGATTAATTTATAAGGAGATGTCTGATTATGAGAAGGCAGAATTTTATTTTAAAAAGGCATTAAGGATTAATAACAATAATAATTCTACGTATATGGAGCTTGCCAATATATATCATCTGAAGGATGAGTATGAGAAAGCAATTAAATTCTATTCAAAATCAATTTCAAAAGGAGGGAAAAAAGCGGAAGTATTTTATTTGAGATCTTTTTCATATCTTAAACTGGGGAAACTCAAAAAAGCAATAGCTGATCTTACTACTGCAATAAAACTTAAGCCATCAATTTCTAATTATTATTTTGAAAGAGCTAAACTTTTTATTGAAACTAAAGAATATCCTAATGCTATAAATGATCTTACTCAAGCAATATCTCTTGAACCCTTAATATCATGTTATAAATTTGAAAGGGGTGTTTTATATGCAAAAGTGGCATCAATTAAGAAAAATATGGAGAATATATTTTCTAAGAATAAAAAAAGTATCTTTTATAAAAGAGCCTGTAAGTTAACATCTTCATTTAAGATGGATTTTAATTATTATTATAAACTTTCTCTTGAAGATATAAACGCTGCAATAGAAGAGGAAGAAAAGATCAAAAAATCTAATATTAATCCAATTTATTATCTTACAAGGGGAGCTATAAAGCTTTCAATGGATGATTTTTTAGGTTCAATACTTGATTTTTCTATAGCAAAAATGAATATTAAAGTTTTTCCTGAAAATTTCTCAAGATGTGGATTTGGTGGGATAGATTATTTTCCAGCAAAATACTATCTCATAAAAGCTCTCATTTTTCTTTACCTTGATGAGTATGATGAATCAAAAAAATATCTTGATGATGTTTTAAATTCTGAAATTGATTTAGCCGAACTTGATATTCTTTATGCTTCGTGGTGGTGGAAAGCTAAAAAAAATTTTGAGAAGGCGAATTTTTGGTTTCAAAGGGCTTTGAAAAAAGGTTTTGATATAGATAACCTTCTTAATGATATCTTTGAAGGATATTTTTTAAAGGACTTCCTGGAACTGATAGATAGGTCTTGTGGTACTTGAAATTAAAGAAAAAATATGGTAAAACATTAAAAATAAGGAGAAAGAGATGAAAAAAATTATAATAATGGTTGTTATAGTTGGTAGTGTGAATGTTTATACCGAGGATTTTAAGTTTAAAGTAAATAAAGATTTAAATATTCCGGTTCCTCAGATTGAAAATAATATATTATCTGGTGAAAAAGCTATATTTGGAGAAAATTCTATGCTTGATTATTATCAAGCTCCAGAAGATTTAAAAAAACTTGCAGACTCAACTGTAGCTTTTGTTAGCAAAGATTTGTTAGAATATGATCCGGTATCTAAAAAATATAAAATAAAAAAAGAAATTAAGGTTTCTGCTAATTATATCGATGAAAAAGAGGATTTTGTAAACCAAAATATAATTTCGTTTTGTTCCGGTGCTTATGTTGGGAATTCTTATATTTTAAGTGCAGGACATTGTGTGGATGAAAAAAGTTATAAGAATGTTTATGTTATATTTGGGTGGAGATATAATTCTTCAAATACTTCCAGTCCTTGAGTTTTCTGAAAATGATGTTTATACTATAAAAGAAATTAAAATAAGGAAATTTGTTACCAACATTTCATCATTTATTGATTTACTTAATAATTATGAAGATTATTCTTTAAGTGTTCTTGACAGAGTTCCTGATAAAAATCCTCTTGTAATAGATGAAAATTATAACTATAAAACTGGAAATAAGGTTTTTACCATAGGTTATCCACTTGGGATGGCTGTGAAAATAGATAAACCTGAGGATGCAGAGATTAAGCTTGTTGGAAAAAATACATTTCAAACAAACATAGATGCTTTTGGGGGAAATTCAGGAGGCCCTGTTTTTGATTTACAAACAAAGAAAATAATAGGTATACTTGTAACAGGTTTCGGTGGAGAGTTTGATTATGAAATAAAAGAAGATATATCATTTAATGTGATTATATCAACAGATGAAAAAACAGTTAGTATTGATCCAAAGACACAAATATTTGTACTTACTTCAAAGATGTTCTTACAGTTTAGATATCTTATAACTCAAAAATATAAAGGAAAACTTATTTCAAATAATGATAAATATATAGCTGTTATTGGAAAAGGAACAAAAATAAATAATAGAGATTTAATATCAGAAAATATCTCAATGGTAGTTGTTATTGCTCGTCTTTTTGGGGCTCAGGCTTTGAATAAAGGAAGGTTTGTAAGATATTCTCAGGATGAGTATGGAACAGGTGTGATGAAACTTCCTTCTTCTGTAATTGATTTACTTAAAATAAATTAACTGTGATTTATAAGTTTATCAAGTATTTCTGAGTAATGTAAGACTTCACAGTGATAATATTTTTTAGTTCCATATTTTATATGTAAAAGGCAGCTAGTTGATGATACGATTACAATATCTGCCTGAGATTTCCCAATATTTAAAATTTTTCTTTTCAGTATTTCATTTGAAATTTCAGGCTTTGTAAAAGCATAAGCTCCAGCACCACCACAACAAATATTTGATTCTTCCATCTCAACTAACTTTTCATTTAATATTGGTTTCAAAACTTTTTCTTCATTATCTTTAAGCCCCTCATCGTTATAAGCTTTACAGGAATGATGTATTGTAAGTTTTTTGTCTTTTATAGCTTCTAAATTTACCTTTTTTATATCTTGTGGTTTTATTAGTTCAACTATATCTTTTATATTATTTGAAAATTCCACTGCCATTTCATATTTTTCTTCATCATCAATGAACATCTGAGGATATGATTTCATAAAAGCTACGCAGCTTGAACAATCTGCTACCATAAAGATATGACCGTAGTGTTTTTTGAGTTCTTCATATATTTGTATGTTTTTTAAAGCATATTTTTTAGCGTCATTTAGGTTTCCATAGTTATATGAAATAAGACCGCAGCATTCATTTTTCATAAAAATACCGTTACCATATATTTTTTTAAGAATGCTCAATGTAGCTTTGCCGGTTTCCGGAAATAAATAATCTGTTCCACAGGTTAAAAAATATATCCATTTTACTTCGTTTTTTTCTGGAATTATATTTTCAATTTCATCTGAAAGTAATTTCTTAGGTAGTTTTATTATCTTTCTTGAGGCCTGAGATAATGAAGGAAAACCGAGAAAATCAAAAAGACCAAGTTTATCTGCTATAAAATCAAGTTTTATTTTTTTAAGAAAATAAAGTATTTTTATTATCAAATTAAAAATTTTTTTATTTCTTCTTAACTTTACTATAGCCTTATAAAAAATGCTTTTACCAAATCTTTTTTCTTCTCTTCTTGCTTCAAGAACTATATCAGGAGTTTTAACTTTTCCATAACATACATCTGTGCATCTTCCGCATAAAAGGCAACTATCTATTATTTCTTTTGTGTCATTTACATCATTATACTTGCCTTCAATAAGCATTCTTATTATCTGGTTTCTGCCTCTTGGATTATAAATCTCTTTTCTTAAAATCATATATGTTGGACAATTTTCAATACAATATCCGCACCTTGTACATTTTGAAACTGCATCATATATATTTTTTACTCCATGTTCTGTTATAAGTGATGGAAGATGAACGGAATGTTTAAAAAGTTCATTTAATATCATAATTTATCCCGTAAATTTTTTCTGTAAGATGTGGATTGAAAAGATTGTAAGGATCAAAAGCCTTTTTTATTTCCTTATGGATTGCTGTTATATTGATTGTATTTTTAGGTTTTGTAAAAACTGGATTTAGTTTTTTATAAATTTTAAATGTTACAACTGTTATTATTCCAAGTGTTCCGTAAGATCCAATCATCATTCTTGTTATATCATAGATAGAATTATCCTTAATATTTTTTCCACCTGTCCTTATTAATTCTCCAGATGGTAGAATTATATCCATTGAAAGAATATTATCTCTTAATTCAATAAAATCATTTCTTGCTATTATAGAGCCAACTGAGGATTCTGTTTCTGGAAGGTATATAGAAAAACCTTCAGTTTTTAGAAAATTAACTATATTTTTTGTGACTATTCCTGCTTCAAAAGTTATACTCATATTTTCAATATCAAAATCAATTATTTTAGTAATGTTTCTGGTGTTAATTTCACTATAAATAATATTTTCAGGCTTTGAGTTTGCTGGCATTATTATGGATGGTTTTTTCTGTTCATATCTTTTTTTAACTTCTGTAATTATTGCTTTTACATTTTCTGATATTTCAAAATCTTTTCTTTCAATTTTTTTAAACTCATTTATAAGTGGTAATTTTTTATAAGGATTGGAAAGATTTTTTGGATCTATATTATTTTTTATTCTTTTTAAAAGCTCTATTGTTTGAGATGAGTGCTGAATTGAAATAAATCCTCTTTTTTCAACTCCAACTCCGTGCTCTGCACTTATTGTGCCTCCATTTTTTATATATTCAATAAGTATTTCTTTTGCTGCTTTTCTAACTTTGTTTGTTTCTTTTTTATCTCTTTCATCAAAGATTATATTTGGATGAATATTACCATCTCCAGCATGGAAAACAAGTCCCGCTTTAATATTATTTTCCATAATTATTCTTTTTATATTTTTGACCGTTTCAATAAGTTTTGATCTTGGAACACAACCATCTTCTACAAGAATATTATTGGCAATTCTTGCAAGTGATGGATAAGCATCCTTTCTTAATTTCCATAATCTTTCTCTTTCTTTGTTATCATCTGAATGTTTTATATTTTTTGCAAAATTTAAATCAAGAATTTTTTTAATTTTTTGTAATTCGCTTTTTAACTCATCTTCTGAATCTGATTCTATATCAATTATTAAGAAAGCCTCTATTTCTTTTCCAATCTCATAAATATTTCTACCTGCTTCAACTGAAAGTTTATCCACAACTTCCATTGCCTTTGGAATTATTCCACTTTTTATTATATCGATAACGCTTCTCATTGAATCTTCGATACTTTCAAATTCAGCTGTTATTGTAGTTATAAAGGGAGGAATTGGAAGTATTTTAAGATATGCTTTTTTTATTATCCCAATAGTCCCTTCACTACCAATAAATAAATTTATAAGTTGAGGACCATAATCATTAACTGAAAATGAAGCTTCAGTTCCATCCGGGAGAACCACATCTATTTTAAGAACATTATTCATTGTAACACCATATTTCAAACACTGAGGACCTCCCGCATTTTCTGCAATATTCCCGCCAATTGTTGAAACATTTTGGCTTGCTGGATCAGGAGGATAAAAAAAACCAAATTTTTTAAGTTCTTCCTGTAGTTTCAGATTAACAACTCCAGCTTCTACAACCGCTATTCTATTTACTGTATCTATCTGATGGATTTTATTGCATCCACAAAGGTTTATAACAACTCCACCTTTTTGATTTGTTGCTCCGCCGCTCAAGTTTGTTCCGGAAAGTCTTGGAGTATATGGAACATCATATTTATGAAGAATTTTTATAACAGGTGATATTTTCTCTATATCATTTATATGAATTACACCGCAGGGTATAGCCCTTATCATTGATGCATCATATGAATATAATAGACGGCTAGGTTTATCTATAAAGATATTTTGAGGACCAAGAATATCAACCAGTTCATTTAATGCCTTTTCAAAATTCTTTACTATTTTGTTTTCTTCTATATCATTTACTTTCCTTAATATTTTCATATTATCTTATCGGTCTTAATTTTGCAGTAAAATGCGGCAAAACTTCTGGCAATTCTACTGCTTCAAGTCCTTTTATCTTATTTTTGTTTTTCGATATATATCCCATCACCTCTATAACATAATCTATATGACTTTGTGTATAAACTCTTCTTGGTATTGCCATTCTAACAAGCTCCATTGGTGCTGCTATTAAATTACCTTTCTCATCTTTTTTCCCGAACATAAGTGTTCCTATTTCAACTGTTCTAATACCACCTTCAAGATATAACTGACAGCATAAAGCCTGAGCTGGAAAGTTTTGTGGTTTTATATGGGAAAGAAATTTTTTAGCGTTAACATATACCCCATGGCCTCCTGTTGGATTTATTATTGGTATGTTATGTTTTTTAAGTCCCTCTCCTAAATACTCTATGCTTCTTATTCTGTACTGTAAATAATTTTCATCAAGAACCTCTTTGAGTCCTATTGCTATTGCTTCAAGATCTCTTCCAGCAAGTCCTCCATATGTAGCAAAACCTTCAGTTAATATAAGATACTGTCTGCACCTCTGTGCAAGTTTTCTATTGTTCATAGCAAGAAACCCACCTATATTTACAATTGCGTCTTTCTTAGAACTCATCATAGCACCGTCACAGTATTCAAAGATCTGTTTAGCAATTTCTTTTATTGGCATTTTATTATATCCTTTCTCTCTTAGTTTTATAAAATAAGCATTTTCAGCAAATCTTGCACAATCTATGAAAACAGGGATACCGTTTTTAGAACATAGTTCATAAACTTCTTTCAAATTCTGCAGCGAAACAGGTTGTCCTCCCCAGGAATTATTTGTGATTGTCATAACACAGAGAAGAATATTTTCTTTGCCTTTTTCTTTTATAAATTTTTCCATCTTTTCTACATCAGCATTTCCTTTAAATGGATGGTATTTTTCAAATTCCGAAGCTTCTTTTATTGGAAAATCCATAGCAATTGCTCCACTTGCCTCAACATTTGCTCTGGTAGTGTCAAAGTGAGCATTTGAAATTACATACTTTCCTTTTCCATTAAGAGTTGTAAAAAGTATTTTTTCGGCTGCTCTTCCTTGATGAACCGGGATTACCTCTTCAAGACCAGTAAGTTCTTTTATGGTTGATTCAAAATGAAAAAAACTTTTTGCCCCTGCATAAGACTCATCACCCACCATAATTCCTGCCCATTGATTGGCACTCATAGCACCGGTGCCGCTATCAGTTAAAAGGTCTATTAAAACTTTTTCAGCTTTTATATTAAACATATTATAATAAGCATTTTCAAGTATCTTTTCTCTTTCTTCTCTTGTTGTAAAGCCAAGTGGTTCAACCATCTTCATTTTAAATGGTTCTATTATTGTTTTCCATGGCCAGTTTTTATTTTTCATTTTTCCTCCTATGCAAAAAAATAAAGTAATATAAAATAAATAATCATTATCGGAACTCCATATCCAACACCATATTTTGCCCATTCTTTTGATTTTATGTTAAGTTTTGAAGCACAGATTATATTTGGGATATTACCTGGTATAAGCATTCCACCGGAGATTATCAGCCCCATAACTATAAATGTAATCTGTCTTTCAGTTAACTGCGGCAATATCTGGCTTGCAGCAAGTGTAGCGTTATCAAGTATTGCTGATATAATGTTTATCCAGTATAAAAACTCTGGTTTTAATCCAGTTATAAATCTTTCTGTAAATGGTTTAAGCCCATTTCCAAGAAAAACAAGAGCCATAACAAAGATATAGACCTTGAAAGCTCTGTATATTACTGTTTTGTAGCTTTCTATTTCTTCTTCTCGTAGTGTATTTTTTGTTTGTTTATATCTATTTGCATCTTTTGAAGCAATATATGATATTGTTATAATAAAAGGTATTATCCATAACCAGAATTTTTCAAGCATATAGAAAAAAGTAGCATTATGAGGCTCTCCTTTAAGTTTTGAAACAATTATGGTAGAAAGTGGTTCCCCCACAGGAGTCAGTGCTGCGCCAAAGCCTATTGCAAAACATCCAAGAACAGTTAATTTTATCTCATAGTTTTTTTGAAATTTTAAAACTGTAATAAACTCAGATAAAAGTATGGCAGAGATAATTGCAGTTGTTATGCTTGAGGTTAAACCTATTATTGATACAATTCCAAAAACAACAATACGGTGAGAATATTTGTTAATGATTTTATCCATAAATAAAGTTATCTTTTCTCTAAATACCTTTAGCAATACTCCCATAATAAGTACTGTTATTGTTATAGGCAGTGGCTCTTTTAAAGCTTCAGAAACTAAATGTTTAGACCATAAATCTGATATGCTTACAGCAGCAACTCCCATAATAAGCAAAAAAGCTTCTATCTCTTCTTCTACTTTTTTAACTGAAAAGGGAAGAATAAGAGTCATCACTATTATTGATGAAAGAAAAAATATTGTAAGATTTCCATGATCTATATTCATAAATTAATTTTATAAAATTAATTAATTTAATAAAATATAAGGACAAAGAGGAGGTAAGATGTGGTATAGACTAAACTTAGAAGAAATTAAAGAAAAATTCCAAACAAATTTTGAAAATGGTTTGAGTTTTAAAGAAACTCAAAAAAGATTTAAAAAATATGGACCAAATAAACTTCCAGAGCCTGAAGGTATAAACTATTTTAAAGTTGCTTTAGACCAGATTAAAAATCCTCTTATTTATATTTTGCTTGTCGCTTTTGTTTTAACCATAATAACTCAGGATTATAAAGATGCTACTGCAATAATTATAGTTGTTTTAATAAACTCAGTTATTGGTTTCATTCAAGAAGTAAAAGCAGAAAAAAGTATAAGAGCTTTAAGCAAAATGATGGTTCCAAATGCAACTGTTATAAGAGATGGTCATCAAATAACTGTATCAAGCGAGGAACTTGTTCCTGGAGATATAGTTGTAATTTCTTCTGGTGATAAAGTTCCTGCTGATCTGAGAATAATAAAGTCAAAAGATTTAAAAATAGATGAATCAATTTTAACAGGAGAATCAGTTGCTGTATTTAAAAAAACTGAACCACTAAATAAAGAAAATATTTCCTTAGGTGATATGGATAATATGGCTTTTATGGGCAGTAGTGTTGTCAGTGGTCGTGGTTATGGAGTTGTAGTCGAGACAGGGGTTAATACCATTTTGGGTAAAATAGCTACAAATTTACAAACTATTAAATCTGCTAAAGCTCCAATACAAGAAAAATTTGAAAAATTTGCAAAATTCATTTCTACAATTGCTGTTGGTGTTTCAGTGGTTTTATTTTTATTTGGAGTTTTTTATTTTTCAATACCTGTAAAAGAAATGTTTTTAATTGTTGTTGGAACAATTGTTGCAGCTGTCCCAGAGGGACTTCCAATTGTGGTAACTATAGCTCTTTCTGTTGGTGTAGCAAAAATGGCAAAGAAGAAAGCGCTTATTAGAAAATTAAATGCTGTTGAAACCTTAGGAAGTGTAACCGCTATATGTTCTGATAAAACCGGTACTCTGACTAAAAATGAAATGACTGTTAAAATTATATACAATGGAAAACATATTTATGAGGTCTCAGGTGTTGGTTATATTCCTGATGGTGAGATATTCTGTATATCTGAAAAGTGTGAATATAAAAAAGAAGAGCTAAAAAGTTTATTTTCAGGATTTGTTTTATGCAACGAATCGTCTCATTATCTAAAAGATGGAAATTGGGAGATACAGGGAGACCCAACTGAGGTTTCACTTCTTGTTGCAGCAAGAAAATATGGTATTGATCCGGAAAAATTCAAAGATGAAAACAAAATTATAGATATAATTCCATTTGAATCTGAGAGAGGATGGATGGGAGTAATAGCAGAAGTCAATGGTAATAAATATATATTTGTAAAAGGTGGAGTTGAAAAGATATTAAATATGTGTGAAAAGAAGGATTATTCAAAGGATATGGAAATTTCAGAAAAATTCGCATCAGATGGTATGAGAGTATTAGCCTTTGCTTCTAAAATTACAAATAGTGATAAACTTGATGAAGATGAGTTAAATAATCTTAACTTTGATGGTTTTTGCGCTATATATGATCCTCCTAGAGAAGAAGCTATTGAGGCAGTAGAAAAATGTATTATATCTGGAATAAGGGTTATAATGATAACAGGAGATCACCCGTTAACAGCTCTTGCTATAGGAAAACAGCTTAAGATAGCAAAGGATGGAGACAGGATAATTAAAGGAGTTGAAATAGATAAAATGAGTGATGAAGAACTTTTTGAAGCATTAAAAACTGTAAATATATTTGCCAGGGTTTCTCCTGATAATAAACTAAGGATAGTTAAACAAGTTATAAGACATGGCAATATTGTAGCTGTAACAGGTGATGGAGTAAATGATGCTCAGGCTCTTAAAGCTGCACATGTTGGAATTGCTATGGGCAAAACAGGTACAGAAGTTACAAAGGAAACTGCTGATATAATAGTTCTTGATGATAATTTTGCAAGTATACACTCTGCTATAGTTGAAGGAAGAATAGTTTATGATAACATCAGAAAAGCAACATTTTTCTTAATTCCAACAGGACTTGCGGCAATTTTATCTATCGCTATTACAATGTTTTCAGGTCTTCCAATACCATATATGCCTGTTCATTTACTGTGGATAAACCTTGTAACAAATGGACTTCAGGATTTAGCTTTAGCTTTTGAACCTGGGGAAGATGGGGTTGATATAAGAAAACCAAGAGATCCTAAAGAACCAATAATGAATAGAATAATGATAGAGCGAACAATAATGGTTGGTTTTTTAATAGCAGCAGGTATTATTTTTGTTTTTAAGAAAGCTCTAAGCGCAGGATATTCTATCGAACAGGCAAGAACACTTGCAGTTACTGTTATGGTATTTTTTCAGTTTTTTCAATGCTTAAATGCAAGATCTGAAACAAAATCAATTTTTAGAATAAGTCCTATATCAAATCCGTTTTTAGGAATTGCATTGCTTTTAGCATTTATAGCTCAGCTTCTTTTTATATATGAGCCTAATTTTAATAAATTATTTTCAACTACTCCATTATCTGAATATGACTGGTTGATAATATTATCTGTCTCAATGACTGTTATTCTTCTGGCAGAAATAGATAAAAAAATAAGGCAGATTAAAAATGGATAAATCCTGTGGACTTTTTTTATGTGGTGGTGGGGCTCTTGGAGCATGGCAGAGTGGAGTTCTAAAAGCTATTACAGAAAGATTTGAGTTTCAAATTATTTCTGGATTTAGCATAGGAGCTATCAATTCTGCTTTTTATTGTTTTAACTCACTTAATAAGGTTGAAAAAATATGGGGAAAGATTTCAAATGAAAGTATTTTTAAGTTTTCTTTTGCTTACTCAAAACCTGTTGATATATCAATAGATATAGATAAAAGTTTTTTAAAAAAATTTATTTCAAAAATTGAGTTTTATTTTGCAGGAATAAGTATATTCTCTGATAAACAGATATATAAGATTCTTAAAAAATATATCTCAAAAAATCTTGAATTTAAAAATAATCTTAAATTTTATTGTATATCTCATTGCGTTGAAACATCATCACCATACATTGTTGAATTTAATAAAGAAAATTATGATAGAGATAAGTTTATAAAAATGGTTGTAGCAAGCTCTACTATTCCGTTTATATTTCCTGCTATTAAAGAGAAAACAGAGTATGGATATATCCATCTTGTGGATGGTGGAGTTATAGGTAAAAGAAATATAGATTTTTCTTTTTTTAATGATGTTGATAGAATTTTTGTTATATCAAACGTATGTGATGAAGATTATTTTTTTAAGCCACAAAGATTAAGTTTAAAAGAAATTTTTGAAAAAAGAGTTAGAAAAATACTTGTTTATCAGAATAAAAAGATAGAGAAAGAGTTGAGTAAATTATCATCAATAGTTTATTTTATCAAACCTCAAAAACCTCTTGATGGAAGAATACTTGATTTTAATCCATCAAAATCCATACAATTATATAAAGAAGGTTTTGATTATGGAAAAAGTTTTTTAAATGATTATGATAGAACTTAATCTTTTTCATATATTTATTTTAATTTCATTTGGTATTTTTATAGGAATCTTAGGATCTGTTATGGGTGTTGGAGGAGGCGTTTTTATTGTTCCTTTTTTAACTTTCGTTTTTAATATTCCAATAAAAAATGCGATAGCAATCTCACTTCTTTCAATAATTGCAACATCAAGTTCTGTTGCAAGTGTTAATATTGAAAAAGGGCTTGCAAATATAAGGCTTGGAACGTTTTTTGAGTTACCTATGGCTATGGGTTCTATTATATCTACATTTGTAATGTTAAGAATAGAATCATCTATGTTACAACTTTTATTCGGATTTATGATTTTACCTGTTGCTCTGAGTATGTATTATAAAGGGAGAAAAGAGAAAAAAAAGCGATTAAATGGGGATATTATTTTTCCTGAAAGTGGGAGATTTAAATACTATGATCCCTCAGTTAGAAAAGAGATTTACTATGATATTAAAAGAGAAAAAATTACTTTTATATTGTCTTTTTTTGGTGGTTGTATGAGTGGACTTTTTGGGCTTGGTGGAGGAATAGTTCAGGTTCCTGTTATGAATATGATTTCGAAAATTCCAATGAAGGTTGCAACATCAACAAGTAATTTTATGATAGGTTTAAGTGCTTGTGCAAGTGTTTTGATACTTTACAAAAATGGATATATAATTAATGATATTGCTGTATTTTTAGTTGTTGGAGTTGTAATAGGAGGTTTAATTGGAGTTAAATTTTTAGCAAAGGCTAAGAATTATCTTCTTCAAATAATTTTTTCGTTTCTTCTTATGATTGTTAGTTTTAAAATGATATGGGATGTGTTTAAATGAAGGGTTTTAATGAAAAAAAGTTTTTAGGTTTAATAAGTTCTGTTTTAAGGTGGGGTGTGATTTTATTTATTACTTTTTCTTTTGCTGGATATATAATAAAACCTTTTTCTTTTGCTCTTTTTAAAATATTTGTTGAAAGTGGAGTATTTATTCTGATAATAACACCTGTTTTGAGAATAGTAATGCTTTTATACAGTTTTTTAAGACTTGGAGAAAAAAAATATACGTTGTATGCTTTAGGAGTCTTAATATTATTATTCAGTAGTATTATAATGAAAATTTAAGGAGGTAAAATGAAATACACAGCTATAATACCTGTAGCAGGTACAGGAACAAGGTTAAAACCTCACACATATACTTATCCAAAAGTTCTTTTAACTGTAGGAGATAAACCTATACTTGGTCATATAATAGATAAACTTATTGAAAGTGGATTTAAAGATATATGTTTTGTAACGGGATATCTTGGAGAAAAGGTAAAAGAATATGTTGATCTAAACTATAAAGGAAAAATAAATCCATTGTATGTGGTGCAGGAAAAACAACTTGGACTTGGACATGCAATATGGTGTGCAAAGGATATGGTTAAAGGAGCTATTTTGATAATTCTTGGAGATACAATAATTGAGGCTGATATAAAAAAATTTCTTGATCTTAATGTTGCAAAGATTGGAATAAACGAAGTTAAAGATCCCCATCGTTTTGGAATAGTGAAAATAAAAAATGGATATATCGTTGATATGATAGAAAAACCTCAAAAACCTCCAACAAATATGGCAATATCTGGTATATATTCATTCCCTGACTCCAAAGATTTATTTAGTGCTATAGAATATATAATAAAAACAGGAAAAACAACTAAAGGTGAGATACAGCTTACAGATGCTATGAAATATATGCTTAAAAATGGTTACAGAATAAAAGGAATAAAAATAGATGGTTGGTATGATTGTGGAAAGCCTGAAACGCTTCTTGCAACCAATAGATATATACTTGATAAAAAAGATTATCATTATCAGTATAAGTCCTCAATAATAATAGATCCGGTTTATATTTCTCATAAAGCAACAATAAAAAATTCAATAATAGGCCCTTATGTTTCTGTTGGAGATAATGTAGTGATTGAAAATTCAATAATATCTGATTCTATAATCAATGAAGATGCTTATATAAAAAATTCAAATCTTTCATTTTCACTTATAGGACCTTCTGCTATTGTTACGGGTAAAAAATACAGCCTTAATGTTGGAGAAAACTCTGAGGTTAAGTTAAGCGATTTTGAGTAGCTCCTGTTTTGTTTATAATTTGATTGAGTTAATTTAAATTTATAAAATTTAGGTAAAGGCTTTTGATAAGGAGGTAAAATGGAGATTTTAGAAGAAGGTAAAGGAAAGTTGGTAGGATGGATGGATCCTGATGAATTTAGAAACTGGGTTAAAGAAAATAAATCACGTGAACTTAAAGATAAAAGGATGAGTGTAAAGGAAGCTGTAAGTAGATTTATAAATGATGGAGATTTTATTGTTTCTGGTGGTTTTGGGCATGTTAGAGTTTCCATGGCTTTAGTTTATGAAATTATAAGGCAAAATAAGAAAAATTTAGTTATGGCAGGTAAAACTGCTGTTCATGATATAGATTTACTTGTCGCGGCTGGATGTGTTAAAGAGGTTGAGGTAGCTTATTCATTTGGGCATGAGATGAGAGGACTTTCTCCTGCTTCAAGAAGAAAAGTTCAAAATGGTGATTGTAAGGTTGTAGCAGAAATAACAAATGCAGCATATCAATGGAGATTTTTAGCAGGTATGATGGGAATCCCTTTTATTCCTGCAAGAAATATGATGGGAACTGATACATTTAAAAAGTCATCTTCAAAACTTGCAAAATGTCCATTTTCAAATAAAAATGTTGTTTTAATTCCTTCCTGTAATCCTGATGTAGTTTTTATTCATGTCCACAGGGCAGATAAATATGGAAATTCTCAGATAGAGGGTATTACTGTTGAGGATTTTGAACTTGCAAGAGCAGCGAAAAGGCTTATAATAACAACTGAAGAGATTGTTGATGAGGATATTATAAGAGAAAAACCATACCATACCACAATACCATTTTATTTTGTTGATGCTGTTGTAGAAGTAAAATATGGGGCTCACCCATGTAATATGCCATATAGATATTATTTTGATGAAGAGCATATAGGTATGTGGTTAAAGATGTCAAAAACGGATGAAGGTGTGAAGGAGTATTTTGATAAATATATTTATGGTGTTAAAGATTTTTCTGAGTATCTAGAACTTATTGGTGGTGATAAAAAAATGAAAAAACTTATGAATATAGAAAACCTTAATTTCAGTAATTATCAGGAGGATTAAATGAAAACTTCTTATACAAAAACAGAGCTTCTTGCATTTGTTGCAAGTAGAATGCTTGAGGATAAAAAAAGTGTTTTTGTAGGAACTGGACTTCCGATGATTGCTGCTATGCTTGCTCAAAGAACATTTGCCCCGAAACTTTTAATTATATTTGAAGCTGGAGGAATTGGTCCAAAGCCCCCCGTACTTCCAATATCTGTAGGAGATTCAAGAACATTTTATAAAGCAGTTGCTGCTTCAAGTATGCATGATGTTATGTCACAAGCACAGGCAGGATATATTGATTATGGTTTTCTTGGTGCAGCAATGATAGATAAGTATGGTAATCTCAATACAACAATAATTGGAGATTGGGAAAAACCCAGGGTAAGATTTCCTGGTTCTGGTGGTGCAAATGATATAGGTTCATTTTGTTTTAGAACTATAATAATAATGCGACAGGACAAAAACAAATTTGTTGATAAACTTGATTTTATAACAACACCAGGATACCTCGATGGACCTGATGGAAGAAAAAAAGCAGGACTCCCCGAAGGTGGTCCTTATAGAGTTATAACTCAGCTCGGGGTTTATGGATTTGATAATGAGACAAAACAAATCAAACTTATATCGGTTCATCCAGGAGTTAGTATTGAAGAAATAAAAGAGAACTCATCAATGGAGATAATAATTCCTTCAAAAGTGGATGTTTCCCCTGAACCTTCCGACGAAGATTTAAAAATCTTGAGAGAAATTGATCCTTTCGGGCTTGTTCTTGGAGGAGATTGATGGATAAAGTTATAATTACCTGTGCTGTTAGTGGAGCTGAAACCACAAAAGACAAATGTCCGAATCTTCCTGTTAGTCCTGAAGAAATAGCATATTCCACATATGAAGCCTATCTTGCAGGAGCAAGTATCGTACATCTTCATGTTAGGAATGATGATGGAACACCAACACAGAGTGTGGATGTTTTTAAAAAAACAATTGAACTTATAAGGAAGAAATGTGATATAGTTATTGAAATTACAACAGGTGGTGCTGTTGGAATGAGTCCGGAAGAAAGAATTGCTCCAGTAAGCCTTGAACCTGATATGGCTTCACTTGACTGTGGAACGATTAACTTTGGAAATGATTATATAGTTAATACAATTCCTATAATGAAAGAATTTGCATTACAGATGAATAAGTATAAAGTAAAGCCAACACTTGAATGCTTTGATCTTTCACATATACTTTCATCTTATATACTTATAAAGGAAGGTTTAATAAAACCACCATATCACTATGGTTTTGTTATGAACGTTCCAGGGGCAGTTGGTTTTAATGCAAGGCTCCTTTCAATAATGATAGATCATATACCACAAGAAAGTGAATTTACAGTTATGGGAATAGGAAAAGCTCATTTACCAGCAATATATGCAGCAATTGCCTTTGGAGGACATATAAGAGTTGGTTTCGAAGATAACATCTATTATTCAAAAGGTATTGTTGCTAAATCAAATGCTGAGTTTGTTGAAAGGGCTGTAAGACTTGTAAGAGAAGCACAGAAAGAGGTAGCAAAACCACAAGATGTAAGAAAATATTTTGGACTTAGAGGATAGGAGGGTTTATGATTGAAATAAAAGAAAATGGATGTCCTTTTGGAACTCATAGAGTGATAGAGCCGAAAAATGTATTACCACAGCCTGCATTAAGGATTGATAACAATATGAGTTATATGTGGGATAATGAGATAATGGTAGATGTTGAGACACTTAATATTGATTCTGCAAGCTTTACTCAGATAAAAGAAGAGCAGAAAGGAGATGAAGAAAGAATTAAGTCGAGAATTATTGAAATAGTGAATGAGAAAGGCAAGATGCAAAATCCTGTTACAGGTTCAGGAGGAATGTTTATAGGAAAGGTATTAAAGATAGGTCCAAAATTGAAAGGGAAAATAGATTTGAAAGAAGGAGATAAAATTGCAAGCCTTGTTTCACTTTCATTAACTCCACTTAAAATAGAAAAAATCCTGGGTATAAAAAGAGGTACCGAGCAGGTTAATATAAAAGGTAAAGCAATTTTATTTGAAAGTGGAATTTATGCTAAACTTCCAAAGGATATTCCTGAAAAGCTTTCTCTTGCTATACTTGATGTTGCAGGAGCACCAGCGCAGACAGAGCGACTTGTAAAACCAGGAGATATAGTTGTTATTATAGGAGCAGGTGGTAAATCAGGTGTTCTTTGTGCTTACAGTGCAAGAAATAGAACTGGAGTTACTGGTAAAGTAATAGGTATTGAATATTCTCAAAAAGCTTGTAATAGAATTAAAAAAATGGGCTTTTGTGACTACGTTATACAGGCTGATGCTACCAATGCAGTTGAATGCTATAAGAAAGTTGAAGAAATAACCAATGGGAAGCTTGCCGATGTTGTTATAAATTGTGTAAATATTCCAAACACTGAGATGGCGTCAATATTAATGACAAGAGAAAGAGGTGTTGTTTATTTTTTTTCAATGGCGACAAGTTTTACAAAAGCTGCTCTTGGAGCTGAAGGGGTTGGTAAGGACATTGATATGATTATTGGGAATGGTTATATGAAAGGTCATGCTGAAATAGCACTTGATATATTAAGAAAAAGTAAGATTATAAGAAAAGAATATGAAAAACATTATGGATGAGGAGGAAGTATGAAAAAAGAATTTAAAAAAGTAGAATGGAAGAATATAGAGTTATGGAAAGATGTGAGTGAAGAGAAATGGTATGATTATAGATGGCAACTTTCAAACACTATAAAGGATATAGAAACACTTAAAAAAGTTGCTTACATAGATAGTCAAGAAGAGGAAGAGTTAAAGAAAGTTTTAAAAAAGTTCAGAATGTCAATAACCCCATATTATGCTGCACTTATGGATAAAAAAGACAAAAATTGTCCAGTTAGAAAATTAGCAGTACCATCTGTAAATGAACTTATTGATGTTCCTGAAGATCTTAAAGATCCACTTCACGAGGATATTGATTCTCCTGTGCCTGGTCTTACTCATAGATACCCAGACAGAGTTCTTTTTCTTGTGACTAATATATGTTCTATGAACTGCAGACACTGTACAAGAAGAAGGCTTGTTGGGTTTGAAGATGTGCATATGAGTTGGGAAAATATTGAGAAAGCAATTGAATATATAAAAAATATCAAAGAGGTGCGAGATGTTTTAATATCAGGAGGAGATCCATTTGTGTTGAGTGATGAGATGCTTGAAAAAATAATATCAAGGATAAGAGAAATAGAACATGTAGAAATAATAAGAATAGGAACAAGAACTCCAGTTGTTCTGCCAATGAGAATAACTGATGAGCTTGTTAATATGCTAAAAAAATACCATCCAGTATATGTCAATACTCATTTTAATCATCCAAAAGAAATAACATATGAAGCTAAAGTTGCATGTGAGAAACTTGCTAATGCTGGAATTCAGCTTGGGAATCAGAGTGTTCTTTTGAGAGGAATAAATGATTGCCCTCAGACAATGAAAAGACTTGTTCATGAGCTTTTAATGATAAGAGTTAAGCCTTATTATATTTATCAGTGTGATCTTTCAATGGGAATAAGTCATTTTAGAACAAGTGTTTCAAGAGGCATAGAGATAATAGAAAATCTTAGAGGACACACAACTGGCATGGCAGTTCCAACCTTTGTTGTTGATGCTCCCGGTGGAGGTGGGAAGATCCCGGTTATGCCAAATTATCTTATATCAATGAATGATAGAAGAGCTGTTTTAAGAAACTACGAAGGAGTTATAACAACATACACACAACCTCAGGATTATGTTCCATCAAAGTGTGAGTGTGAATACTGTAAGGATGATAATTATAAACCTATGGATGGTATAGCTAAGCTGTTAAATGGAGAGAAGCTTACTCTTGAGCCAGCAAATCTTATAAGAACAAAAAGACACAAATAATAAAATTTCTGATTTCAGATTTTAATATAATAAAAACTGGAGAAAATATTGAGATTGTTAATAGTTTCAAACAGATTACCTTTCACATTATCCAGGGAAAATGATGATTATGTTTTGAAACCAAGTTCAGGTGGACTTGTATCGGGAATAAGTTCTTACCTTGATTTTATGAAGAATTCTCAAATTTCAGATTTTGAGTATATATGGTTTGGATGGCCTGGAGCAGATATAGATGAAGAAAAACAAAAAAAATTTTCTGATGATGTTTTTAAAAAACATAGTGTTATTCCTGTTTTTGTAAAAGAAGATGAAATGGATAAATTTTATTTAGGTTTTTGTAACTCTACCATATGGCCACTTTTTCATTATTTTCCTGAATATGCAGTTTTCAATAATGAAGAGTGGGAAATATATAAAAGGGTTAATCAATACTTTGCTGATGGAATAATTGAGACTGCTAAAGAAGATGATATTATATGGATTCATGATTATCATCTTATGCTTGTTCCTAAGATAGTAAGAGAAAAACTCGGTAATAAAGTTAAGATTGGTTTTTTTCTTCATATTCCATTTCCTTCTTTTGAGGTTTATAGAATATTACCTAAGGTATGGAGGGAGGAAATACTTAGAGGTATTATGGGCTCTGATTTAATAGGTTTTCATACAAATGAGTATACACATTCTTTTTTGCGATCTGTTTTAAGAATAATTGGGCTTTCTCATAATTTTGGAAAAATACAATATGATAACAGAATTGTTAAGGTTGGTACATTCCCTATGGGTATAGATTTTGACCGGTTTAATATGTCAATTAATAGAAAAGAAGTTATTAGTGAAAGAGAAGAGCTCAAGACTAAGTTGAAGGGTTTGAAAGTTATTTTATCAGTAGACAGACTTGATTATACTAAAGGAGTATCATCGAGACTTTTGGCTTATAAAAATTTTCTTAAAAAATATTCAGAATATAGAAAAAAGATTGTTTTTGTGTTAATAATTGTTCCTTCAAGGATAGGTGTTAATCAGTATCAACTAATGAAGGATAAACTTGATAAACTTGTAAGTGAGATTAATTCTGAATTTGGAGATCTTGATTGGCAACCAGTTATTTATCAGTACAAACATATACCATTTAACAGTCTTGTTGCTCTTTATTCAGTGGCTGATATCGCTCTTATAACTCCGCTTAGAGATGGTATGAATCTTGTTGCAAAAGAGTATATTGCATCAAAAAAGAATAACGGAGCTCTTATTTTAAGTGAGATGGCTGGTGCAAGCAAAGAACTTGTAGAAGCCTTTATAATTAATCCTAATGATATAGATGAAATAACAGATACCATCAAAGTGGTAGTTGAAAGTGATGAAATGGATTTAAGAGAAAGATTGATTTCTATGCAACGAAGATTGAGTAAGTATAATGTGGTAAGATGGGCTTTGGATTTTTTAAAAACTCTTGATGATATAAAAAAAGAGGTAAAGGATATAGAGATAAGAACTATTTCTGCTGAAATTGAGTCCAGGATTATAAGAGATTTTCAAAGGAGTTTAAAAAAAATTATTTTACTTGATTATGACGGGACACTTGTTCCGTTTAATAGCTTTCCGAACAAAGCGGTTATTGATAGAGAAATTTATGAAATAATAAAGAGCCTTTCAAATGTTTGTGATGTTGTTATTATAAGTGGAAGAAAAGCAGATTTTTTAGACCAACAATTTGAAGAAATTAACATTTCACTTGTAGCTGAACATGGAGCATTGATAAAGGAGAAAAATGGAAACTGGCAGATTATGACTAACCAGAATATTGAGTGGAAAAGTGAGATGATTAAAATCTTTGAGTATTATCTTACAAGACTTCCTGGCTCTTTTATAGAAGAAAAATCGTTTTCCCTGGTTTTTCACTATAGAGCTTGTGATCCTGAAATGGCTGAAATAAGAATCAAAGAGTTTGAAGATGAACTTATAAATTATACATCAAATCTCAATCTGCAAATAATTAAGGGAAATAAAGTCCTTGAAGTTAGAAATTATGACATAAACAAGGCTAATAGTGGGATGTATTTTATAAGCAAAGATATTTATGAGTTTATTCTTTTTATTGGAGATGATTGGACTGATGAGGATCTTTTTAAAGTTTTAAGAGACAAAAATGCATATACAGTGAAGATCGGAATTGAAAGTTCAAATGCAAAATACCACTTATATAGTTTTAAGGATGTTAGAATACTTTTAAGGAATATTTTAAATGCAACCATTTGAATTTAAAACAGAGTTTCATCTTGTAAAGTTGCCTGGAATATCAGTAAGCAATATAAAAGAGCTTTATAAAGGTATAACTGTCGTTCCTTCTGCTTCAATTTTATCATACTCATAGATTTATAAAACAGCATCATTATCTTTCACCTGAATCGCTTAATGATTTTGCATATTGGGTGAAAAATTATTTAAATTTTGAAAAGCTTTCTGAAAACCTTGCAGGTGTAGATACTTTGGCGTATAGTATTTGAAAAGTTTGAGATTGGAAATTTTAAAAGTTTTAAAGGATTTTATTGAAAAAGATGAAGAGGATAAACTGAAGCTAAAACTGCAAATAATTTATCTGAGTTTTATAATATTAAATATAAACTCTCTTTATTTTCATATGTTTGATGCAAGATTTAGGCTTAAAACAAATGAAAATGACTTTACAGTGTGGTTTAAGGAAAAGGGCCAGGAAAATTCTTTCAAATTAACAGTTTAAAATAGTATTTTTGGTAAGGTTTATAAACTTACTAAAAATATATTGGCTACCGCTTAATGCTGGCATGAAATGTGTAGTCAGATGACTATGAAGGTGTTGAGGTTTATAAAGAGATAATGAATGAAGCTTTAGGAGATAAAGATATTCATGTAATTTTACTACCTCCTGATGATATAATCACAAATGTTTTAGAGAGAAGTAGCAGTATAGTTTTACAAAATTCTTTATTTCTTTTTTAAAAAGAATAACTATTACTAAATCACTAAAAATTAATTTACTATACTATATTTATGGCTTTTGATACAAAAGGAAAAGTTTTTTTTATTACAGGATTTGAAAAAAATTGTGGAAAAACTACTTTTTTAAATTATCTTCTTTCAAAACAAAATTCACATCAGATTATTTTTTGTGCAACTGTTGGGGTGGATGCAAAGGGTAAAGATTTTTTAAGTGAAGATTTAAAACCAAATATAAAAGTAAAAAAGGGATGGAAAGTTTTAACAAACTCATCATTGTTAAACAATATAAAAACAAATTTTATTGTAAATGAAGTTTTTGATGTGGATATTTTGGGAGGAAAACCAGTTGTTTTAACTTTACTTGAAGATTGTTATGTAAGGCTCGTTTCAGCTGGTTCAAATCTTTCTCTTTTGAATATAGTTAAGGTTTTTTATAACACTGTGGATAAGATTTTTATTGATGGCTCTTTTGATAGAATTACACAGATTTCTGTTTTTGAAAACTCATCATTTTATTATGTTTTTAAAGTTAATCCATCAAATATTAAAAGTGTGTGTGAAAAGATAATGCTTCTTGAAAGTTTTTGTGATATTGAGGTTAAAAAGATTAATCCAGATTTTAATGGTGAATTTTTAAACGACGGCAAGAATTTTTACTTAAAAGGAGCACTTACCTATAGCAGAGTTGAAAATATTGGGAAAGATGTAGAAAATATATTTATAAATGATATAACTAAAGTTTTTCTTGATTATAAGAGTTGGAAATCTTTGATTTCAAGATATAAGGTTTATTTTACTTTAAAAGCAAATCTTTTAAATTATGTAATAAATTTGTACGATATTAATAAAGAAGAGTTTGAAAAAAATTTTGAAGAGAAAACACTAAAGAAGTTTTTATATAACCCTTATGAATATAGAAAAATTCAGTGAGTTTGATTATATAAAGAGTTTTTTTTCACCTTTAACACCATATGGAAAGATATATAAGGAAAATTTATGCTTAATTAAAGATAAAACTTTGCTTGAGAGAAAATACGAAGCTATATCAATAATAGGGAAAATTTATAAAAAAAGAAAGATTGCGTATGATAAGATTAGATACCATCTCAAAAATATTCCTTATATAGAAACCTCAAAAAGATGTGTTGATATTACAGATATATTCATTTATAAAAAATATCTGAATAATTATAATTCGATTTTTAATCTTCTTGATGAAAAAACAAAAAAATTTTTTAGTTTTTCACATAATTTTTCATCTTTGTGTGATCTTTTAAACCTTGATGGTTCTTATGAAAGTTTTTATCTCTCAGAAAACTATTCTTTGAAACTTAAGAATATAAGAGAAAAAATTTCGGAAATTAATAAAAAAATAGATGAGAAAAAAAAGACATTTTTAAATGAAATATTCATCAAAACTTCAATTAAGTTTGAGAATGATTTTGTTGTGATTAATGCTCAAAGTGTTAAGAAGGATTTTTATAAATATTTCAATATAGATGTTTATGATTTTCAAAAGGTAATTTTAAAACCAAAGTTTTCAATGGATATAATAGAACTTTTCCAAAAAAAGGAAGAACTTTTAAAAGAAGAAAAAGAGGAAGAACAGAAGGTAGTGGAAAAGATTTGTAATGAGATAGAGAAATTTAAAAATGAAATTGAGCTTTCAATAAATTCAATAAAAGAGATAGATATCGCTATAAGTTCATTTGAGCTTTCATTAAAATTTTCTTTAAAAAGACCATATCTTGAAAGTAAGGAAATAATAATAAAAAATGGAGTTTTTTTGCCGTTAAAGGATAAACTTGATAAAATTAAGCTTAAATACAAACCACTTAACTTTTCTTTTGGCAAAAGAATAAATATTCTCTATGGTTCTAATATGGGAGGAAAAACTATTGTTTTAAAAACGCTTGCTTTATTTCAATATATGGCACAGTGTGGATTTTTTGTTCCTGCTAAGGTTTTTAAGACAATGGTTTTTGATAATATTTTTTTTATATCTTGTGAAGAAACTGAAAAAGGACTTTCGAGTTTTGCCTCTGAAATATATGATTTTGTTAGAATATATAATATGATTGAAAGTGGAAATATTCTTATTATAAGTGATGAGTTTGGAAAAACTACTAATGTCTTTGAAGGTGTGGCTATTTTAAATTCAATAATAAAAGATTTTTCCAAGAGAAATAATGTTTATTTTTTTCTTGCAACTCATTTCAATGGTATAAAAAAATTTAATAACGTTGAATTTTTGAAAATGAAGGGATTTAATAGAGAAAAATATTCTAATTATGTTGTCAAAGATAATAATATTTCTATTGATGATAAAATAAGACTTATTAATAGATTTATGGAATATGAAATTGAAAAGATGAAATTAGAAGATAAATTTAAAAGTGATGCAGTTGAAATTGCAAGAATAATGGGAATTAATGAAAATATTTATAGAGATTGTATAAGTTTTATGGAGGGAGAATATGAAAAGAAAGAATAAAACTCCAATTCTTGGACTTGATTTAAAAAAGATAGAAAGAGCAAGAAAGCTTAGTAATGATATAACAGAAAAAGTCCAGATATATATTGATGAACATACCACAACCACAATTGAAAGAGCTACTTTAAGACTTCTTGGAGCAGATGGAGTAAATAGTGATGGAGTACCGGTCCCGAATATAATAGTTGAACAATTAAAGGATAAAATTACATATGGCGTTGCAAGATACTATTTAAATGCTCTTATAAGGACTGAAAAAACTGTAGATGAACTTAATAAAGAAATAGCAAATGGGTTTGATATATCAAAGCTTGAACTTACAGATTTTTCAAAGATAAAATCAAAAGCAGAAGAATTAATAGAAAAACTTGATGAAAAGCTTAACTCTAACATCAAATTTAGAAGAGAAAGAATAAAACAATGGAAGAAGAGTGAAAAAAAACCATGGATTTATGTTATAGTTGCAACAGGAAATATTTATGAAGATGTAAAACAAGCAAAAGCAGCAGCATTTGAAGGAGCAGATATAATTGCTGTAATAAGGACCACAGCACAAAGCCTTCTTGATTATGTTCCCTATGGAGCTACCACAGAGGGTTTTGGTGGAACATATGCCACGCAGGAAAACTTCAGAATAATGAGAAAAGCCCTGGATGAGGTAAGTGAAAAAGTTTCAAGATATATAAGGCTCGTTAATTACTGTTCAGGTTTGTGTATGCCAGAAATTGCTGCAATGGGAGCTATAGAAAGACTTGATATGATGCTTAATGACTCAATGTATGGTATTTTATTTAGGGATATAAATATGTATAGAACGTTTACGGATCAGTTTTTTTCACGAATGATTAATGCTTCTGCTGAGATTATAATAAACACAGGAGAAGACAACTATCTTACTACAAGTGATGCTGTTGAAAAAGCGCATACAGTTTTAACATCACAGTTTATTAATGAAAGCTTTGCAAAAAGAGCAGGAATGAAAGAATATCTTATTGGTCTCGGACATGCATTTGAGATAGATCCCTCACTTAAAAATGGATTTTTATTTGAATTTGCTCAGGCTCTTATGGCAAGGGAAATATTTCCAGATCATCCTTTAAAATATATGCCTCCAACAAAGTTTATGACCGGTGATATATTTAAAGGTTATGCTATGAATACAATGTTTAATTTTGTTGCCAAAGCAACAGATCAAACAATTCAGCTTCTTGGTATGCTTACAGAGGCAATTCATACTCCATATCTTCAGGATAGATATCTTGCTATAGAGAATGCAAAATATGTTCATAACAATATTGCAGATTTTCTTAATGAGGTTTCATTTAAAGAAGATGGGATTATAGTTAGAAGAGCAAATGAAGTTCTTAATAAATCTTTGAAAATGCTTGAAGAAATTAAAAAAATAGGTCTTTTTGAAGCGATAGAGAAAGGTATGTTTGCTGATATTAAAAGACCAAAGGATGGTGGTAAGGGACTTGATGGTGTTTTTGAGAAAAACGATGATTATTATAATCCAGTAGAACAGTACCTTAAAAGAAGACTTAAGATTTAAGGAGGTGTTATGAAACTTGTAAGACCTTATGGAGATACATTAAATGATGGTGCAATGCAAATTTCTTTTACACTTCCTATTCCTTATGGTGGCAAAGCAAAAGAGTGCGCTAAGGTTTATCTCGAAAAACTTGGGTTTAAAACAGCTGATGTGGTTCATATGGCAGAGTTAAGTAATGAGTTTACATTTTTTATTGCTTATGTTAAAACGGACGTTTCTATTGATTATGATTCGATTGAATATACACCTGCTATTGATAAGGCTATGAGTATGGATGAGGTTAATCAGTTTATAAAAGAAAAGATAAAAAGAAATGTTGTTGTAATAGGAGCAACGACTGGTTTTGATGCTCATACTGTTGGGATTGATGCAATTATAAATATGAAGGGTTATAATCACCATTATGGACTTGAAAGATATCCAATGATAGAAGCTATGAATCTAGGTGCTCAGGTTCCAAATGAAAAACTCATTGAAACTGCAAAGAAAATAAATGCTGATGCTATTTTAATATCGCAGGTTGTGACACAAAAAGATGCTCATATCAAAAATCTGACAAATTTTATTGAACTTATAGAAGCAGAAAAACTCAGGGATAGATTTATACTTATAATTGGAGGACCAAGAATAACAAATAAACTGGCTATAGAACTTGGTTTTGATGCAGGTTTTGGACCAGGTACATATGCAGAGGATGTAGCAACATTTATAGTAAAAAAGCTTTATGAAAAGATGTTAAAGTAGTTTAAATATTTTATATTCCTAAGTTTGTTTTATATTTTATCTGTAAGATTTATTTTCAATTGCATATTTAGGATATATATCAAAAAATGATTTAATTGATGATTTAAATTTAGATATTAAAAAATTTTTAGGTGTATTAATATTATTTCTTTACTTTAATTTTCTTCTATTGAGATAAGTTTAAAGGAATATCGGATGAATGGGAAGAACTTTATAATGCAAAATTAGTATACAGCAATAGTATGGATGAGTTTTGGCTTATCCATAGAGACGGAATTTTTTATCCAGGTTTAATAAGTATATCTTTTCATTTTTTAGAATTAAATCCTGAAATAATATCTTATTTTATTTACCTATGTGGTTTTGGAGTATTAACAATATTTTATTAATTGTTTTTTTATTTCCAGTAATTATATTCTTTTATTTGTTGCTTTTTTTATTTCTTCTGTCATTTTTTTGTTTTGTTATTTTCATCCTCAGGATGTAATTTAAGAGTCGAATTGATATTATATTGTATATTAATCTTTTATGTTTTTTATAAATAAGAATAAAGGTAAACTTGATTTTTTATTGCTGTTTTATTTTTAGGAGGTATGTTTTTATTTGTTAATAATTTAAATAAATCTTTTGAACTCTGGGGATATGGACCTTATTCTGAGTTAAAATATTTTAACTATGTAGTTAAAAGGATATTAGATCTTTTAAATGTATTTTTTTTATTTTATATTATTTTTAATATTTTTTGTTGTAAATGCTGGTATATACATTTTTTAAAAAGTACAATATTGAAACTGGAAAACTAATTTATTATATTTTTCTTCTTATTTTGTTAAAAATTTTTACTTCTTAAGAGAGGAAAGCAGCGATAAAACTAAGTATTTATGGTAGAATTATTTTAAAAGAAATAAAAAAATTAGTTAAATCAAAGAGACTTCAAAAATATAATTTTCTTTTAAAAAATAAAGATGCAATATATCTTTGGAAATTTTTTGATATAAATAACGTATACAGTTTTCTGGAATACAATATTATGTTTGTTAAAAAGTTTATTTATGTTAAGATTCCTGATTCCAATACAGAAGTTTTCGGAAATAAATATGTGACAGATTACAATAAATTAGAAAAGGAAATTATAGAAAAAAAACAGAAAAGATATTTGATATATCAGGATAGGTTATATCAAATTTAAAAGCAAATATTAGTTGTGACAATTATAGCTCAGAATCAGAATATTTAGTGTATATGGATAAAAAACAATATGAATACGCAATTTTATTTTTGAATGAATTAATGAAAAAAGATGAATTTAAGGATAATCCAGGGTTGTATATAGATAGAACTGTAGCAATGGCTCTTATAGGTAGAAAAGAAGATGCTAAGCGAGATTTTTTAAAAGCCATATCTATTGATTCAAATTGTATTGATGCATATTTAAATTTAGGTAATTTTTATATGATGGAAAAAGATTATAAAAATGCTTTTTATTTTTATAATATAGCCAAAATAAACTTGAGTTGAATTCTGTTATATATAGAGCTAAGAAACACAAAATATTGTCTCACATAAATAAAAATTTAAATTTTTTAAAACAAAAATAAATAGTTAAATTTTAAAAAAGCAGGTTTATTGTTCTGAAATATAAAGAATAAAACATAAAATATAATATTGTTGTAAAAACTATTGTTTGAGCAACTACATCTTTTTCAAGATCCATTTCAGTAGCAATAACATATGATGCAATAGCAGTAGGCATGGTATATTGAATAAATATAATTTTGTATTCAATGTTAGTTTCTTGTGTAAAATATATCCATAAAAATACTATTAAAGGCAACAAAATCATTTTAAAAAACGATATTAATAATATTTTTTTAATATTAATAAAACTTACTTTCTTCCCATAAAGTCCAATACCAATAGTAAAAAGTGAAAGTGGTATTGTGGAAGACGAGATTTCTTTAAATATACTTTCAAGAACTGATGAAGGTTTTAGATTAATTAAATTTCCTAAAATTCCTGCAATGGAACTTATTAAAATTGGGTTTTTTATTGCTTTTGATAAAATAATTTTTGAGCATTTATCATATTCACATATGCTATTCATTATGAAAATTCCAAAGCTGAATATTGTTATATTTTGAATTCCTGATACAATTGCTGCAATTCCAATAGCTTCTTTTCCAACAGTTTTTGAAACCACTGAAAATCCAAGATAAACAAGATTACCAAGTGTGGTGGTGATTATAAGTGTTCTAGCATAGTTATGATTTATAGTTTTTAATCTGTAAAGTAAATAGATTATCATAATTAGAAACATAATTGGTATAACATTTATAGCCACGAAATTTATTGTTAGAGATGAAAAGTCTATTAAAACCGTGTTGTAGAATATTGTCAGAGGAAGCGCAAAGTAATAAAGATATTTATTTAATCCTTCTTCTGTAAGCTTTTCTTTATCAAAGATGGCATATAAATAACCACATAAAATAATAGAAATAATTATCAGTAAGGATTTATCCATATAAAATAAATACAAGTATTTGTGCACTTACTATTCTCATAAACATTGTAAAAGGATATACTGTTGAATATGCTATTGACTGAAGATTTGAATCAGCAATAGAGTTTGCATATGCAAGAGCAGGTGGATCTGTCATAGCACCACTTAAAAGCCCACATATTGTAAGATAATGGAGTTTATAGTATTTTTTAAGTATATATCCTGCTATAGTTATTGGTGTAATAGAAACAAAAAATCCGCTGATTATTATGATTAAACCGTTATATGTAGAAAACATTTTAAAAAAGCTTGCTCCTGATTTAAGCCCAACTGCTGCAAGAAACATTACTATTCCTATTTCTCTTAGCATAAGATTGGCTGCTGGCGGTATATACCAGGATATCTTTCCTATATTTCCTGTATTTGAAAGGATTATTGCTGCTATAAGTGTTCCTCCTGCAAGTCCAAGCTTTAGAGGTTTTGATATAAATGGAAGATAAAGTGGTAGAATTCCTAAGATTATTCCCAGAATTATGCCTATAAAAATCGGTATGAGGTTTGGATGGTTTAAATCCTTTGGAGAGTTTCCTATGAATTTAATAACTTTTAAAACATTTTCTTCTTCTCCAACAATTACAAGGTTGTCTCCAAGTTGTATCTCATAATCATTAGATACTATAAATTCAACATCGCTTCTTGACACCCTTGTTATTACAACCCTGTATGACGGGATTTTTGTTTCAGATATTTTCTTACCAACAAGATTCTTATTTGTTACTATTGCTCTTGTATTAATTATTTTCTCAGATTGTTTTTTAAAATCAAAATCAACCATCGAACCTATTATTTTTACAAATTCATCGATATTTTTTTCTTCTCCAACACAAAGAACAATATCCCCAATATTCAGTTTTGTTTCTGGTTGAGCAACATATATTCCATCCGCTTTTTTAATTCTTGTTATTACTATTTTGAGTTCATCAATTGCAGGGATATCTTTGAGCATTATATTATCGAGATTTTTATTTTCTATACGGGCAGAAACGTTTATTATCTTGGTTGCTTCTTTTTGTTCTGAGATTTTTGTTATTTCTTCTTCGTATTCTTTTCTAAAAATATTTTTCAGAATTATCATTGTTAAAACAAGAGAAACTATTGCTCCTGGATATGTTAAGGCATAGGCTGCTGATATTATATTTAATGATGCTACTGAAATAGTTGATACTATTTCCTGTGATGCAGCAAGTGCAGGTGTATTTGTAACAGACCCACAGTATATACCAATCGAAGTTAAACCATCAAATCTTAAAATCTTTTTTATGAAAAGAACCATAATTATATTTCCGATTATAATAAATAATGCAGCCAGATTGAAAACTAAACCATTTTTTTTAAATGCTGAGAAAAAACCATTCCCTACCTGAATGCCAACTGCATAAACGAATAAAACAAGACCAAAATCTCTTATAAAATTAATAAATACTTCATTGAAGCTTACTCCAAGATATGATAAGCCAAGTCCTGCAAATAAAACACCGGTTATACCTATATTAATCTTAAATATTTTTATACTTCCTATAAAAAGCCCTACAAGGATTGTTAGTGAGAGGGAAAAAAGTGTTGAGATAATATCATTTGAGAATATTGATTTTAAAAAATCTTCCATAAATTTATTTTATCATTTTAAAATTATGACTAAAAAATGTAAAATAAAAATTAGAAAATAAAAGGAGATTTTATGAGAGAAAAAATAAATCCCTGGTTTTATATCCCAACTACATATTTTGCTGAAGGACTCCCCTATGTAGTTATAAATAGTCTTGTGGTAATTGTTTATAAAAAAATGAATGTACCAAATGATGTTATTGCTTTTTTAACAAGCTGGCTTTTTTTGCCCTGGACTGTTAAATTTATATGGGGACCTGTTGTCGATACAATTGGAACAAAAAGAAAATGGATTTTATACACTCAGACTATTATGGCAGCTTTAACTATTGTTGCTTCTTTTTTTCTTGGTTCAGAATATTTTCTTCCAGTAACACTCAGTTGTTTTATGCTTATGGCTTTTATGTCTGCTACCCATGATATAGCGGTTGATGGATTTTATATGTTAAGCCTTGATGATAAAACTCAGGCAGCTTTTGTTGGAATAAGGGCTTTTTTCTATAGACTTGCTATGATTTTTTCATCAAGTGTTCTTGTTATATGGGCTGGTAAACTTGAGGCATCAAGTAATAATATTGTATATTCCTGGAAAATAGTTTTAAGTACTGTAGGTTTAATAATGGCATTTTTATTTTTATATCATGCATTTATACTTCCATTTCCATCTTCAGATAAATCCAGTGACTTTAATTTTGATGAATTTATTGAATCAGTTTTAAGCTATTTCAGACAGGATAAAATAATACTTGCAATTGCTTTTATTCTGCTTTATCGCTTAGGAGAAGGTATGCTTTTAAAGGTTGCTCCTTTGTTTTTGCTTGATGGAGTTGAAAAGGGAGGTATTGGACTCTCAACAGAACTTTATGGTAAGGTTTACGGAGTTTTCGGTGTTTCATTTTTGATAGCAGGAAATATTTTAGGTGGGCTTGCAATAGCAAGATGGGGTTTAAAGAAGTGTATTTGGCCTATGGCTTTGCTTTTAAACTTACCTGATCTTGTTTATGTTTATATGGCTTATCATAATACACTTCCACTTAAATATGTTTATATACTTGTTTCTTTTGAACAATTCGGTTATGGAATAGGAACGACTGCTTTTATGTATTATTTGATACAACTTACAGGGGAAAAATATAAAACAACTCATTTTGCAATATCTACAAGTATTATGGCAATGGGACTTATGATACCCGGGATGTTCAGCGGAAAGCTTCAGATGGCTGTTGGTTATCCTTTATTTTTTATTATAGTCTGTATAGCAACAATTCCTGGAATGGTTCTTATTCCATTTTTAAAGTATAAAAACTGATGAGTATTTTGTTTGCTTTTATAGCATCTGTTTTATTTGCTTTGGTAACTCCATTGTCAAAAATAATTTTAACTGAAATTGATCCTGTATTTATGGCAGGATTGTGTTATCTTTCATCAGCTTTGGGACTTGGAATTTATCGTTTTTTTACAAAAATTAAAGAGCCATCAATTACTATTAATGATATTCCTCAAGTTGCTGGAATTATTGTTTTTGGTGGGATACTTGCTCCTATTTTTTTGTTTAAAGGTATATCTATTGAAAAAGCAAGTACTGTTTCAATTTTTCTTAATTTAGAAGTTGTTTTTACTACATTATTAGCGGTGATTTTTTTAAATGAAGATAGTAGTTTAAAATTCTGGGTTGCTGTTTTTTTACTTTTTTTATCAATTGTTTTTATAAATTTTGATTATAATTTTAAAATTACATTTTCTAAGGGAAGTCTTTTTGTAATTCTGGCATGTATAATGTGGGCTTTAGATAATATTTTAACAACAAAACTTTCAATTAAAGATCCATATATTATTGCCATAATAAAAGGAATTGTGGGTGGAGGATTTAATCTGATTTATTATTTTATTAATAATGATTTTTCGTATATAAAATTGAATTTTTTACCTTCAATAATTTTAATTGGTATCTTTGGTTATGGTGTGAGTCTTATATTTTTAATTTATTCAATGCGGTATGTTGGAGCAGCAAAATCAGTGGCTGTATTTGGTTGTTATCCTGTATTAAGTTTTATTTTTTCTGTTCTAATTCTAAAAGAGAGTTTTACCTTTTTTTCTTTTCTTGCGTTTATGTTTATGTTTTTTTCTATAGTCTTGATATTTTTTTCAAAGCATGAACATAAACATATACATCTTGAAAAGCATTCTCATATACATTCACATAATGATGGACATCATAATCATATTCATGAAAATATAAATCCCGAAGTAAAACATAGCCATTTTCATGAACATAACATTGAACATACTCATCCACATTATTCTGATTTACATCATAAGCATCATTAAGATTTTTAGTATAATAATTTTATAACTTAAAACTAAGGAGGTAAAAATGAAAGCTATAGTTGACCAAGTTACCTGTATAGGTTGTGGGTTGTGTGTAAATGATTGTCCTGATGTTTTTGAAATGCAAGGAGATAAGGCAGTTACAAAGGTTGAAAAGGTTCCTGCAAATGCTGAGGAGTGCTGTAAAACAGCAGCTCAAAATTGTCCTGTTCAAGCAATAAAGTGTGAATAAATAAAAAAAGTTAGTAAATCAGTTTCCCCGATCGTTTTTTTTAAAAATGGTCGGGGTTTTTTTATGTATGAATAAAAAAGTAAAAACAGCTTTAATTTCGATAGGAAGTAATACTTTTTTAGTTTTAATTAAACTTATAGTTGGATTTATAACTGGATCTATTTCAATAATTTCTGAAGCTATGCATTCAGCAATAGATCTTTTAGCTGCATTAATGGCATACTTTGCAGTTAAAAAAGCATCTTTCCCAGCTGATGATGAACATAGATATGGGCATAGCAAGATTGAAAATGTAGCTGGATTTGTAGAAGCAATTTTAATTTTTTTAGCTGGTTTATGGATAATATATGAAGCTGTTTATAAACTTATAAATCCACAGGATATTAATATGATAGGTCTTGCTATTTTTGTTATGCTTTTTTCAGCAACTGTAAATTATCTTGTTTCAAAAAGATTATTAAAAGTGGCAAGAGAAACCGATTCTATAGCTCTTGAAGCAGATGCAATGCATTTAAGAACAGATATTTATACTTCTGTTGGGGTTATGCTTGCACTTTTTTTTATATGGTTTTTAAAGAAAATATTTATTTCATATCAGTTTTATTGGATTGACCCTCTTGTGGCAATTATTGTTGCAATTTTGATAATAAAAACTTCATGGGATTTAACTAAAAAATCATTTGGTGATTTGATAGATACATCATTGCCTGAGGATGAGATAAGTTTAATTGAGGAAATTATAAGTTCAAATAATGGAGTTAAAAGTTTTAAAAAACTTAAGACAAGAAAAGCAGGGAATGAAAAATTTATTGAAGTTGATTTGCTTTTTGATGAAAATATTTCTCTTAAAGATGCTCATAATTTAACGGATGAGGTTACCATTAAAATAAAAGAAAAATTTAGAAATGCTAATATTACAATTCATATGGAGCCATGTTCCAGCAATTGTAATGATGACAACTGCAGTAATAACTGCAATAGATAAATTGTATAATTTAAGTGAGAGGTGCTTATGGAAAAATTAAAACTTGATAATTCATTTAGACTTTATGAGGAAGCTCAGAAATTTATTCCTGGTGGTATGGCTGGAATAAGAAGACCTTACAATTTTGTTCCGGGCGAATATCCTATATTTTTTGAAGAGGCAAAAGGTGGAAAAGTAAAAGATGTTGATGGAAATTGGTATATAGATATGCTTTGTGCTTATGGACCTATAATTATAGGACATAGAGAAAAAGAAGTTGATAATGCTGTTATTGAACAGATAAAAAAGAAAGGATTTTGTATGTCGCTTGTACAACCTGTTCAGAATATACTTGCAAAAAAGGTTATTGAACTGATTCCATGTGCTGAAATGGTTGTTTTTTTAAAAACTGGCTCTGATGCCACAACACTTGCTATAAGAATAGCAAGAGCATATACAGGTAAGAAAAAGATACTCAGATGTGGTTATCATGGATGGCATGATTGGTGTGTGGAGGTTAAAGGTGGAATTCCTTCAAAGCTTTATGAGGATGTTTATGAGTTTCATTATAATGATATTGAAGGACTTGAAAAACTTGTAAAAGAACATAAAGATGATCTTGCAGGAATAATAATGACACCTGTTGGACATCCCTTAGCACATCCTGTTGAAATGCCGAAGAAAGGTTATCTTGAAGCTGTAAGAGATATTGCAACCAGAAATGATATCGTGTTAATATTTGATGAGATAAGAACGGGATTTAGATTTTCTTTAGGAGGAGCACAAAAAGTTTTTGGTGTTACTCCTGATCTTGGATGTTTTGGAAAAGCAATGGCTAATGGCTATGAAATAAGTATGGTTTGTGGTAAGAAGGAGATTATGGATGTTGTAACCCCACCAAATAATGTTTTTGTTTCCTCAACATACTTTCCTAATTCAACAGCTATGATTGCTGCACTTAAAACTATAGAGATTTTAGAAAGGGATAAGGTGCTTGAAGAAATAAAAAGAAAAGGTGAGCTTTTTGCTTCTATTGTTGAAAAATATATTAAGGAAAAAGACCTTCCTGTTGAATTTTCTGGTTCTCCATATATGCCATATATAACATTTAAAAAGGATGATGAAGGAAAATATAAAAAATACAGAACAGAGTTTTATACCCAGCTTATAAGAAGAAAGGTTTTCTTACAGCCCTATCATCATGGTTATATATGTTATAGACATAGCGATAGAGATATAAAGTATGCAGCAAATATGGTTGTGGAATCTTTGAAAGAAGTTTTTGAATAATTCCAGTGTTAGTTCAAATATCATTTCTTTGAAACAACCTTATCTTTAGCATTGTTAGATAAAAATAAGTATGTTGTAAATACTTTATTATTTTTTAAAATAACTTGTCTTCTGTTTATTTCTTTTTTGTTTACCTCAACAGTTTTAAATAATTTCTAAATTATCTCATCCATCCTCATCCTTAACTCAACTATGTTTAATCTTATATATCTCATTACATTTAATGAGTCTCTGATATGGCGTTTTAGGCGTTTATGTATCTTTCTTACTATCCTTCCATCTTTGTATAACTTCGTTTTTAATTTTATCAGGATATGTTTATATAAATCCCATTTACCTCTGTAATTTTGTTTGTTATAATATGGCTTTAGAAATTCACTTATTATTCGCTTAAACCTTAACTCTATCCCCCTTGCATAAATAATACCTGTTAAACCTTTTTATCGCTGTCTTACGCTTAATATTCGTATGCTTACAACATCCACAATCTTTGTTTTCTTTTTCCCGGTGAGTTAATGTATTCAGAAAACACTCTTTTTAATAATTCCATATCAAAAAGCATATTACATTTTTCTCAAGAAATTTTTTTATCTATCAAGAATTATTTCGAAGACATTTTTTATGATCTAATTAAAAATTTGACAAAGATAAAAAAATATGTTATATTATTTTAGGTTTAATTTTTTATAAAGGAGAGAGGTTAATATGGGAACAAAAATATTCCACATAATAAATGTAGGAACAAATATTCTTACAAACTACCAGAGAGAAAAAAAAATTTATGATTTTCCCTCTCCATCAGATAATGCTTTTTGGGAAAAAAAACTTAATGATTCTAATTTTTTAAATGAAATTTATTCGTTTATTAAATTAGATCCTCATAAAAATTCAGCTGAATTAAATTCTTTTTTAAGACTTTATGAAAAAAACAAAGACAAAGAACATTATATTTATTTAATTGGCACAAATACTCCATCAAATCACATATGTGTAAATTTAATAAAAAGATTTTTTGAAGATACAGGGCATAGACTTACAACTCCAAAAGAAGTTGAAGTATATTTTCATGAAAGTGAAAAACAAAAAGAGTTTATTGAAGATATATCTAAATTGATAGATCAGTTAATTTCTGTGGCAAGAAAGAAAAAAGCAGAAGGATACGAAGTTGTTTTTAATCCAACAGGTGGAATGAAAGCTCATGTTATTGCCTGTGCTCTTGCTGGTTTTTTAACTGATTCAAAAGTTTATTATATCTATGAGGATTTTAAGGATATAGTTGAACTCCCACCTGTTTTTCATATACCCAACCAGAAAGAGCGTGAGCTTCTTGAAAAACTTAAAAACCAAAAACCAATTTCAGGTTATGATTATTATAAGCTTGAAGAAGAATATGCAGATGAAATAATTAAACTGGAAATTTATGATCTTGTTAGAACCGAAACTGATGAGAATGGAAAAAAATTTAGAATTAAAATTACCAGCAAGGGATTACTTATACTGAATGAGATAAAAAAGTAATTGATGGGGATTGAAAAATTAAAGTTTTTAAGACTAAAATTTTCACTTACAGCAAAAGAAAATATATTTTTTCCAAAAAATTTAAAAGGCAATATTTTCAGAGGTGCTTTTGGAATGATTTTTAAAAAACTTCACTGTCATTCTATTGATTTTTGTGTTGATAGATGTAAAAATGCAAATTGCCTTTATGGTAAGATTTTTGAACCTTATTTTTCAGATGCAGCTTCAGGTTTAAAAAATCTTCCAAGACCATTTATTTTGACATTTACAAATGAAGAAAGAGAAACAATATTTGCGGGAGAGTCTTTTAATATTGGATTTAATCTTTTTGGTTGGTGTTGTGATTATTATCCTCATTTCATAAAAGCAGTTGAAGAGATAGGGAATGAAGGAATTGGTCCTTTTAGAGGAAAATTTGTAATACGGAAAGTGTATTCCATAGATCTTGAAGATAACATCCAGGAGATATATGACCCTAACAATGCGATGAAAGAAGTTTTTCCATTTACAATCCCGCAAACTTCATTTACGTTTATCACCACTGTTTTTAAAATAAATCTTAAAACTCCGACTAAAATTATTTATAATGAAAATGTAATAAACGATCCTGATTTTTATCATATATTTTTAAGAATAAGAGACCGTTTATCTTCCATAGCTTATTTTTATAATTCAGTTGATCTTGAAACTGATTATAAAGCTCTTGAAGAAAAAGCGATGGAGGTTTCAACAATAAAAAAGAACTGGAAATTTGTTGATATAAAAAGAAGATCCACAAGAACAAGAAAGGTTCAGGATCTTTCAGGAATAGTGGGATATGGAATATACGATTTTGGAAGCATAGAAAATGCAGAGCTTTTTTATCCCTGGCTTAAAGCAGCGGAATTAACAGGTATTGGGAAAAATACAGTGTGGGGGATGGGCTTATGCAAATTTGAGTTTAATTTAGATAAAAAAGGAGTATTAATTTGATAAAAGAAGATAAAAAAACATCTTTTTTAGATTTGTTAAAAAAAAGCATTTATATTTATGATTTTGAAATACAGCCTCTTGAAGACATGATGATAAATACCTATAAATCTTCTGCAGTAAGAGGTTTTTTGGGATTTATGTTGAAAAAAATATTATGCCCTTTAAAAAGAGAAAAATGTTTAAATTGTCAAATTAACAGTAGTTGTAAGTATTTTAATTTTTTTGAAAACTCGAAGTTGATAAAAAAAGAAGATAAAATATTGGTAAGGGATTTATATAAGCCATATATAATTTATTCCTCAAATGAAAGAAGAATTATACCTTCCAATGAAACATTTAAATTTAGAATCACTCTTTTTGGAAAAGAAAATAACAAAATGTTACCCTATATTATTTTATCCTTGAAAGAAGGCGGGTTAATTTATGGTTTAGGTAGTAATAAAGCAAAATTTAATTTAGTCCAAATTTATAGCAGTAATAACAAGAAGATTATTCAAAATAATTCAGAAGTAAAAAATTACAACAATCCGATAAAAATTCCATTTCAAAAAGAAAGTTTAAATAAACTAAAGGTAAATTTAATTTCTCCTGTGGTGATTAAAAATTTAAATAAAGAAGAATTTGATTTGGATTTTTTTGTTGCAAATATAATAAAAAGGGCTTATCTTATTACGAAGTATTACATCAATAATAGTTTCAGTTTTAATGATTATAAAAACACAAAAGAATATTATTTAAATATGTGTAAGAGTATTGTAATTAAAAACAAAAATTTAAATTATAGAAAAATTTACAGGTTTTCAAATAGAAAAAAAACTAAAATGTATTTTGCTGGTTTCACCGGAGACATTTTATTTGAAGGAAAAGAAATAAAAAATGATATAATAAACCTATTAAAATTGGGAGAATATATACATGTCGGGAAAAATTGCTCCTTTGGTTTTGGTAAAATTAAAGTGGAGGTTTAAATGAGTTATAATAATGTCTACTATATAGCTTTAGCAGCATTATTACATGATATAGGTAAGTTTGCAGAAAGAGCGACTGAAAATGTAGAAGGGTTTGAAGGTTTTCATAAGAATGAGCTAAAACAAACTATAGATAACTTAAGAAATAGTTGTCAGCCTGAATATAATGGTAAATATACACATGAACATTCTGTAATTACAGGCGCAATAATAAAATTATGTTCTTTATGTAAAGTGTTTCCAGAAGATTTAGAACAATTGACAATAAATATAAATAATTTTAATCAGGATTTCATCAAACTTTCTGCCGGTCATCATAAGCCAGAAAGTCTGTATGAAAAGATAATTGCAATAGCTGATAGAATAGCAAGCGGTTTTGAAAGACAAGAATATGAAAATTATAATAAAGAAATCGGTTTAAATAACTACAAAATTTCAAGACTAAATTCGATATTTGAAAATCTTGGTAAAAATGCTCAAGATTTTACCTATAACTATAAATACAA